>Ga0118677_10000386_pt1 | contig 96644 bp, 76 predicted proteins | sample AliMusrvi5mmetaG_FD_86154 | JGI IMG/M metagenome (GOLD analysis project Ga0118677, IMG submission 86154) | reverse complement strand
CTTGCCACGCTCCAACTCGTCGACCACCTGCCGCTTAAACGTCTCGCTGTACCGCACCACTTTCTGTCTCATAGCCTATCTTCTCCCTTTGCTATGTGACAACCTATTTCAGGACGCGACCCCGCTTCCCTTATTCTGAATCCTGACTCCTGTATTCTGGATGCTGTCTTCACATCCAGCGGCGCCTGAGACGCCTGCCAGCCGGGACAAACTTATCCAGCCGTTTTGCCGGCAGAATACTGAATGCGTGCCATGGTTCGCCTCATTTTGTGCAACACAAAATAATTTCTCGGGACACTTGTCTCCAACAGAATTTGTACAACGAGGTTCAATCGCTTTCATCACCCTGAACTAGGAATCCTAGCTTCTGACTGCGGAATATCGCCCCACCCGCGACGCCGAACTTCTTGCGATGCAACCTGTTTTTGGTTGCCAACCGTTATTGCCAAGCGCACCGTTAAGGCAGGTTTTTACAATGCCCGAAGCCGGGCTACTTGAGCAATACAGAAATATGTATATTCACATTGTCGTCACCCATGCTTATTTGTAGGATATGGATATGTCAAAGGTCCGATTCGAATGGGATGACGCCAAAGACAGGGAAAACCTGCGAAAGCATGGCGTCCCATTTTCAAGGGCGCAATTTGCCTTTGCTGATCCGAAGCGTGTGATTGCCCGGGATTTGGTCCACAGCCAGTCAGAACAGAGATTTTACTGCTTCGGGCAGGTGGACGATGGAATCATGACCGTCAGATTCACGTATCGCCATGACGTGATTCGGATCATTGGAGCAGGCTACTGGCGGAAAGGTAAGGCAATTTATGAACAGGAAAACAGAATACACCGCTGAACCCATTGGCCCCATCAAGATCATTACGGATTTCCTGCCGTCTCCTGATCAGCTTGCCTTCAAGGAGGACAGCCAGAAAGTGACCATTGGCTTGAGTCGACGCAGCATTGCATTTTTCAAGGAAGCGGCAAGCCAATATGGCACACCTTACCAGACGATGATCCGCCGGCTTCTCGACTCGTATGCCGAAACATACAGAAAAACAGCTCCAACCACGATTCGCACTTCACGTCGAGTTCCTCGCCGAAAGTGAAGGCGGGCGTTAGGGAAAGATATGGAACCATGGTTCGTTTTGTCGGAACAAAACGATTTCCCGGGACAACGGGCAGCAGGCGGGATTGGTTTTCAGACACCTCATTCTAAATTCTTACAATCGCAACCAATCCGCGACGCCGAACTTCTTGCGATGCAACCTGTTTTTAGTTGACGGTCACTGTTGCCAATCGTCCGTTCATTTGAATCTAGTCAGGATTTTGAAATGCCTGAAGTAAGGCTAATAAGTGCTATTGGGGTGAAATTAAAATGAAGATAAACAAAACAATAGCACTCGTTTGCCTAGTGCTGACAACGGGTTGTAGCATTGGTTTTAGGAATTCCTACTGTCTGCACGGGTACACCAATATTGATATGCCCGATCACAAGATTACACTCTGGACAGGCTATGTTCCGCCCATTTCCGAACATCCACTAATCGACTATGTGCCGAACTGCGACAACACCAGACCGGCCAATGGCTTTTTCGCCTGCTTCATCATGAACAACTGCTCTGATGTTTGTAGCCTAACGAACATAAATGCCCGATATGTCTATAATAAAGCCATCTCCAACAGGCTCACAGCTGCATGTGTCCGACGATACAGCGGAAGCAATCAGAACGTCTGCGATGTATTTCTTAGGCCAGACGATACGAATTCTACAGGTCCCATCCTGATGAATATAGGCAAGTATGAACTTCATTTAGAGTATAGCATTGGGTCCAATAACTACTCGACGAATGTCCTGTTAAGGTATGAACACAAACGTCGCTTCGTTATGGAAAGAATTATCATAAATGGATAGGCCCCAACTAACGCATCCAAGTTGCGTCGCGAAAGAGCGCCGAACTTGAAAACGCATGTTGGGTCAAGAAATGAAGATCAGAAAGGCAAATCAAGAAGACGCAGGGGCCATCACGGCCTTGCTGGAGCAATTGGGGTATCCGAGGACACAGGCATTTCTTGCGGACCGGATCAACTTGTTGGCGGATGATTCCAGCAAGGAACTGGTTGTCGGAGAGGAGAACGGCCGCGTCGTTGCCGTCCTGTCTTTACACTTCATCCCGCAATTGGCCGTGGCCGGCCCATTTGCACGGATCAGCTACCTCTGCGTTCAAGAAGGTCTCAGAAGCCAAGGGATCGGGCGGCAATTGGAGGAATACGCCGAAACGACGGCCCGAGCAAGAGGATGCGACCTGATTGAACTGCATTCTAACGGGAGGCGAACCGAGGCGCACCGTTTTTATTTCCGACAAGGATACGAGGAGTCCCCAAAGTATCTGATGAAGCGCTTGAAATGAGGATCGAACCACGCCGCGCGCTTTACGCCGCGTTCCCGCTGGAGCGGACGAAAGCCTCAATATTCTTCAAGAAGCACAGGTCGTCGGGAATCCGTGCGGCCAGCGGCGCACCGGTGTAGAAATCCTCGACCGCGATCCAGCCATCGTATCCGACCTGCCTCAGGGCGCGGAACACAGCGGCGAAATCCACGGCGCCCTCGCGCATCGGCGCCGCCCCGGTCTGGAAAAGCCTAGACTGGGGGCCCGTGGCTGCGCAAGCGGAGGCGGCGGAGTTCTTGGCGTGGACATGCGCCAGGTAGGGGCCGAGCAGCTCGCAACCCATCTGGTAGTTCTCGTAACCCTCGTACACCATATTGCCCGCATCGTGGATGACGCCGACGTGCGCAGGCGAGAAACGGGAGACCAGACGGTGGGCCGCGCTGGCGGAGGGGATGATCGTGCCCATGTGGATTTCAAAGAGAACCTTGAGCCGGTATTGCGCGGCAAGGGCTTCGATCCGGGCGCAATGACGAACCGTCCCATCGAAGAGGACTGGGTAAGGGGTGCGGCCATCGTACGCCGCCGTGCCGACACGGATCGACGGCGCCCCGAAGAGCCCGGCCACATTCATCATGCGCTCGACGGCGCCGGGATCGGAGCATCCCAGATAGGTGCCGAGATTGGGCACGGCCAGCCCCGCGTCAGCCGTCGCCATGGCAATTTCGCGGAACCGTGCATCGGACCAGCCTGCCTGCAGGGTGCAGCGGTTGCCGGACCAGAAGCCGGGACGGGATATATCGCCCGAATCGGCGGTGACTCGCCATTCGATTCCGTCGAAACCCCACTCCCTCGCATTAGCAATTGCCTCCAAGGGCGAGAAATCGGGCAGGCTGACGGTGAAAACAGCATATTTCATAGCGAGGTTCCTTTCTGCATATCCATATCCTATAGCCGACAACGCCCCACCCCGACCTCCGTACTGCGGCCGACAGGCCAGCCTCACGGCGAAGGGAAGCGCGCGGCAATGGCCCGCCAGTCAGCACACCGGCAGACTGGAAGCCCGGGCTTGACCTCCACCGCCCGATTCCACGGCCGGTCCATGATGACCACCGGCAGGCGCATCTCCTCCACAAGAAACCGGATCATGGTCGGCGAATCGTCAATGGCCAGGCAATAGTGACGCTGCCGGAAGTCCGCCAAGCTGAGCCCTGTGACATCCCCGACCGCACCGTACCGGCCGTATTTGTCCACAAATATGAGTCCGGAATGTGGAATGGCATGTTGCCGCAGCCACTCGCGCGAGGTGCCATCGGATAACGGCGGCCGGCCGGTGACAATATCCACCGCATAGCCCGCGTCCAGCCAATGCTGCAAGGCGGCACGCACACCGGGCATGGGCTGATATTGCAGGAGCTCCTCCGGCCGGTGCGCAAGCTCGAAAAAGTGATCCAGCTCCTCCGGGGTCAGGGAAAAGGATTCACCCAGGTTGAAGGAGCTGATGTCGTCCACCCGGATTTTCCTGCCGAACCGGCGCGCGAGCAGATCCGCCAAGGCGGCGGCGGTTTCGCACAGCACATCGTCAAAATCCACATAAATCCGCCGTTGTCCGGTGCTCATCCCGCTATTCCCCGTGGTTGCCGTGTTCATCAAGCAATAAAAAGGATTCAATGACATGCGGCTGACCCACCCCGCGGTAGTCGACCTTCCAGATTTCCATGTTCACAGCCAGATGACTCGGATAGGCCGGCAGCGTGTGTTCCAGCATGCCACGGATCAGGCGCATGGCCACGGCATGGGTGAAGACCATGAGGGTCTGGCCGGACGGGCGCGAATCCACCCAGTCAAAGAAGCGGCGGACACGGTCCGCAATCATGGAATACGATTCGCCGCCGCCGCGCGGCACCCACTGCCAGCGGCGGGTGCGATCCTTCTCATACTGCGGATCGGCCTCGGCCTGGCGGTAGTTCATGCCGGAATAGGCGCCCAGATGCTGTTCGATGAGGTCGGGATGGACCTCCACCGGCAAGCCGGCGAGTTCGGCAAACGGCCGGGCGGTCTGCCGTGCGCGCAGGAGCGGCGAGCTGACGATGGCATCATACGTCCAGCCCCGGGCGTGGAAGTGCTCCGCGACCATGCGGGCATCGCCCTGCCCTTTTTGCGAAAGGGGGAAATCGAGACGGCTGGCGAGCACATCCCGGGCATTGGCGGCGCTTTCCGCATGTCGGACAATATAGAGATTCATGGTTCCTTCTCCGTATATACATTATGGGCGCGTTTATCAAGGAGCAAGGCGGGCGGTGAAGGAGGAGGTTCAGGGGTTGAGGGTTCGGGAAAAGGCGGAGGGCGGAAACGTTAAATCCCTTCGACATGCTTGGGACAGGCAAGTTGCATTTCGGTTCGACACGCTCACGACAGGTCGGGTGAAAACGGATGCGACGGCGCTGGTGGCACTACCAGAACTAAAACGGCACGCATTCGGCCGTCAAAAGGGCCGGACAATTTCATCCCGTCTGGTTCGTTGCGTACAGGCGCCGCGGATACTTATCCAGCGGCGCCTGAGACGCCTGCCAGCCGGGACAAACTTATCCAGCCGTTTTGCCGGCAGAACACCGAATGCGTGCCATGGTTCGCCTCGTTTTGTCAGAACAAAACGATTTTCGGGACAACGGACAGCAGGCGGGATTGGTTTACAAGGATACGCGAAAGGCTGAAAGTCAGCGGGCATGGCAGGAGGTTCCCTGCAAAAAAAGAAGCTCCGGGAGGACCCGGAGCTTCCACGTATTCGCTTGAACTACGATTAATAGTCGCGGCTGCGGCGCTCTCCGCCACCGCCAAAACGACGGCCGCCGCCACCACCGCCGCCACCTTCACGGCCGCCACCACCGTAGTCGCCGCCATCACGACGAGGCGGACGCTCTTCACGGGGACGGGCTTCATTGACCGTCATCTGACGACCGCCGAAATCCTTGCCGTTGTACATGCTGATGGCCTTGGTGGCCTCATCCTGACCCGACATTTCAACGAACGCGAAACCGCGCGACTTGCCTGTGAACTTGTCCGTGATCAGATTGCAGTTCACGACCTTACCGGCCTGCGAGAACATCTCTGACAGTTCGCTCTCCATGATGGAAAACGGAAGGTTCCCTACGTACAGCCTTGTACCCATACTACGCTACGTCCTTTCTTACACCGCAGGGCGTGTTGACAACGGCGCCCAAGACATTTGGACCGCACGTTCACGTTGCCAACCCGGTCGCGTTGCTTAACACTGCCGACCTTGTCACTACTGACAACTATCCTGCAACTTTGGGTAAATTACTCCAAGTCCCCGCGCCAATGCAATAATTAATCTGAAAAAAACGGATGAAAAATGAGAGGCAGACGGCGGCAGGAGACAGGCCGGGAGCGCATGCCATGAGGCCGGAACGACCGCCTTGAAAACCCGCCCGCCCGAAGCGCGTGGCCCCCGCAAACCATGCGGAGGGATTTGGGTTGCGTCCGCCGGGCAGGCGTGTATGATGCACCGAAAAGTGAGAGAGAAGATCATGTTTAAATGGAAGCTCGAACGGCCCTTGGCCATTTTTGACATTGAATCCACCGGGACCAGCCCGCAGGTGGACCGGATCGTGGAACTGGCGATCGTCCGCATCCATCCCGACCAGCAGCGCGATTCACATGTGTTCCGGATCAATCCGCAGGTGCCCATCCCGGCGGAGGCCTCACGCATCCACGGCATCAGCGACGCGGATGTGAAGGACTGCCCCACCTTCCCGCAGCTGGCGGAGAAGATCGACTACATCCTCACCGGCTGCGACCTGGGCGGTTTCAACATCCTGCGGTTTGACATCCCCATACTGGCGGAGGAGTTCCTGCGCGCGGGGTACACCTTCAACATCGAGAACCGGCGGGTGGTGGATGCGCAGCGCATTTTCCACAAGCGGGAGCCGCGCGACCTGACGGCGGCGCTGAACTTCTACTGCCACGAGCTGCACCTGGGCGCGCACGGCGCGGAGGCGGACGTGGATGCGACGATCCGCGTGCTGGAAGGCCAGTTCGAACGCTATGCCGACCTGCCCCGCGACATCGAGCTGGTCCACGACTACTGCAACCCGCGCGACCCGTCGTGGGTGGACCGCACCGGCAAGCTGCGCTGGGTGAACGGCGAGATCACGCTGAATTTCGGCCGCAAGAAAGGCACCCTGCTCAAGGACCTGCTGGTGGCGGACACGGGCTTCATCAAGTGGATGCTCAGCAATGATTTCCCGCGCGACCTGAAGGAGATCCTCGAGAACGCCAAGTGCGGCAAGTGGCCCGCCCCACCCGCCGAACTGCCATCCGCCGATGCGGACCCGGACAAAACCTAGAACCCATCTCAAAATTATTTTGGGACCTTGATGGCATGAGTTTTCGTGCCGGGCAAGGCAGCTGTTCGGGCGGAAATACCCAAGGCGGTTTTTCCAAAAAAATAGACAACGCCGCCCGGCGCGGGCAGAACGGCTCAGTCGGAGACTTCGCCCTACCCAAGGAAACACCAGATGGTGGGACGAGGCGTGTCCCTGCCGAGGCATCCAACCGCTGGCGGGCATTGCCCCCCGGCGAGCGCCTTGCGGACAGGGCAGACCCCGCCATGTCATGACCCAGTGGGCTTTCGAACAGGCTCTTAGGCCTTGCGCTGATAAAGCAGCTCGATCTTCTGCGACACATCGCGGTAGCCGATGTCCACCTGGTAGATCTGCTTGTAGCATTCAATGGCACGGGCGCGGTCGCCCAGCAGTTCGGCCACGGTGCCCAGCTCATAGCAGACGTCCTTCTTGACATCATCCATGACGAGAAGCTCGGAACGCGCGCTTTCCAGCTGCTCGGCGGCCAGATCGTACTGCTCCTTGATCTTGAAGCAGATGGCCATGTAGTAAAGCGAGCGGATGCGGTACTTGGGATTGCGCTGCGACATCTGCAGCTGCTGGATGGCCTCGTTGATCTTTTCAAATTCCAGCAGGATGACACCATATTCATAGCGCAGCTTGAGATCGTTGGGATAACGGCGAACCCGCTCCTCGACATCCTGATAAAGGAACTGCTGGCGTTCAGCCAGCTTGGCCTGGGCCGCCTCGGCCTGGCCGGCGGCGGAGAGCTGCTCAATTTCATGGTCGTAGCGCTGCAACCGGACAACGCTGACCGACTGGTCGAGCTCAGGGTCGCCGGGATTGACCTCCAGGGCCTTGCGCAGCACGGCAATACTCTCATCAAAGTTCTTCTGCTGCACGTAGAGCCGGGCCAGAGCGCGGTAGAAGTTGACGTTCTTCGGCTCCGCCGCAATCTTGCGCAACGATTCGGCAATCAAGGCGTCCAGATCCGCATCGCTCTTGACGGCCTTGTTCTCCTGCTCCAGCATGACCGCTTCCTTGGTGTCCTTCATCACATCGCGGAATGTCCCGCCCTTGTTGGCCATCTGCGCCCACCCGCCGCTGGCCATGCCTTCCACCGCCATGGCATCCTTGAGCTTCTTGAGGATGTCCGGATCGTTGGGCCGGAGCGTGGAGACGCGCTCATAGGTGTCACGCGCCTCCTTGGTCTTGCCCAGCGCACGGTACAGGTCACCCAACTCCGCCAGCAGATCCACATCATCGGGATAGTATTCCCGGGCGATTTCAAGCGTCTGGGACGCGGCTTCCGGCATCTCCAGCGCCGTGGCGGCCTTGACAAAGAGCTTCACGTACCCGAGGTTGAGCGGCTCATCCTTGAGTAGATCCTCGGCCATCCCCAAGGCCTGCTCCGCCTTGCCGGCGCGCAACATGGCCGTGGCGCTGCCGTATCTGGGCAGATTCCTGATCTTGGAAAAAACCTGGGAAAAGGAGGAGGCTTTGGCCTGCTTGGCCTTCTGGATCTGCGCGATGCGCAGGTACCGCCGCGCCGAAGCCAGCTTTGGCTCCTGCTGCAGGCTGGCGGTGAGCAAATTGATGGCGTAATCAAAGTTCCCGCGCTCCAGAGCGGTGAACCCTTTATTGAACAAATCCCGCGCCTTCTTTGAAGCCTGTTCCAATGTCACTTCCGCCATTGCGTATGCCTCCTGGAAAACTTTGTGCAAAATGCCACATCAGTGAATGATGCCTATTGCGCTTCTTCAGTCTTTGAAGTATAGGTTACTGAATCATGTTAATGCAAGTGCTGTATCTGAAAAAACGATTCCGGTCCGCCGGATGGCGACAGGGCGCCGGATGGCTGACCCCCGCCATCATGGCGTGGCTGACCTGCATCGCACCCGCACCGGCGACCGCGGAAAGCCTGCAAAGCCTGGGCGCACGGCACGGCTTCACCCTTTACAAGGAGAGCGGCGACCACATCGAGCTGCGCAATGAATTCCAGACGCTGCGGTTCGAGCCTTTCAGCCGCAAGCTGTGGATCAACGGCACCCTGGTGTGGATGAATGCGCCGCTATCCACCGCCAACGGCAGAAACGAACCAGCCTCCTGCGACCTGTACACCTCGCTCCTGCCCTTCTTCAGCGAAAAAGAGCTGCACACCAACCGGATCACCACCGTGGTCATTGATCCCGGGCACGGCGGCATGGACGGCGGCGCCACCAGCCACCTCGACCAGGAAGTTGAAAAACGGATTGTGCTGGAAATCGCGAAGCGCGTGCAGCGCGACCTCGCCGGCACCGGCATCAACGTGCTGATGACCCGCGCCGGGGACCAGACCCTGACGCTGGATGAACGCGTGGCGTTCGCACGCCAACGGCATGCCGATGTTTTCCTGAGCATCCACCTGAATGCCGCGCCGCGCCGGGACGCCAACGGGGTCGAAACCTACATCATGCCCTCGGCCGGCTATCCGGCCACCGTCACCGGCCACATCAACAACGATGCGTACAGCGGCAACAGCTATGACGGCTTCAATACCCTGCTAGCCTTCTACCTGCAGAAAGGGGCGCTTGCGCATGTCAAGGCCGAGGACCGCGGCGTGAAGCGGGCACGATACGAGGTGCTGCGACTGGCCTCATGCCCGGCCGCGCTCATTGAATGCGGCTTCCTTTCCAGCCCCTCGGAATCCGGACGCCTGCAAAGGCCGGATTACCGCACCCAGGTCGCCGACGGAATCACCAGCGGACTGCTCACCTATATCCGCCGCGTGGAGACCATGCCGTAAAGCCGAAACGCGGCTGCACGGACCCATTCAGACCCGCCACCGTCCCGGCACGTATTTTATCCACCACATCATGATTTAAAGTTGACTTCAACCACAAAAACCGCTAATTATCGTCTGTTTTTTTGTGCAAAAAAGCGCGGTCACACAACCTTTACTTCAAGAGGTCAACGATATGCTCAAGAGTCTTCTGAAACCTTCCTCAATCGCCGTCATCGGCGCATCACGGACGCCGGGAAAAGTCGGGTACGAAATTGTCTACAACCTGAAGCACGGCGGATACAAAGGCCTGATCGTGCCGGTCAATCCCTCCGCAACCGACATCATCGGCATCCCCTGCTACAGCGACCTTGCCGCCTACGGCAAAAAAATCGACCTCAGCATCATTGTGGTTCCCGCCACCATGGCGATCGCCGCCTCCGAGCAGTCGATTGCCGCCGGCGCCAAGGCATTGATTGTCATCACCGCCGGCTTCAAGGAAGTCGGCAAGGAAGGCGCCGCACTTGAAAAAGAGCTGGCGGCACTCTGCAAGGCACATGGCGTGCGACTGGTGGGCCCCAACTGCCTGGGCGTGCTCAACACCTTCAACAACATGAACGCCTCGTTCGCCACACGCATGCCGAAGCCCGGCCCGATCGCGGTCATTTCACAATCCGGCGCACTGCTGTGCGCCATCCTGGATGCGGCCTGCGAACAGAAACTCGGGCTCTCGCTGCAGATCAGCATGGGCAACAAGGCCGACCTGAATGAAACCGACTTCTGTCTGGCGCTGGCGGAGGACGCCAACACCAAGGTGATCATGGCCTACCTGGAAAGCGTGGTGAACGGGCAGGAGTTCATCCGGGTCGCCACGGAGATCTCCAGGAAGAAACCGATCGTGCTTTTCAAGTCCGGCGTCACCCAGGCAGGCAGCCGGGCGGCCTCTTCGCACACCGGCAGCCTGGCGGGAGCGGACACCGCCTACCAAGTAGCCCTGCACCGCGCGGGAATCATCCGCACCTTCAGCTACGACGCCTTCTTCGACTACGCCGCGGCCTTTGCCATGCAGCCGCTTCCACAAGGCGACCGCATCGCCATCATCACCAACGCCGGCGGGCCGGGCATCATGGCGGCGGACGCTGTTGAACTTTCCGGCATGAAAATGGCCACCCTGACCCCGGCTTTAGCCGATGCGTTGAAGGCCAAACTGCCACCGGCCGCCAGCGTGGCCAATCCGGTCGATGTGCTGGGCGACGCCAACGCCGAACGGTATGCGCAGGCGCTGCAGACAGTGCTGAAGGATGACGCGGTTGATGCGGTCATCGTCCTGCTGACCCCCCAATCAATGACCCGGCCCAAAGACACCGCGGAGGCCATCCGCAATGCCGCCAAAACCACCACCAAACCGATCCTAACGGCATTCATGGGCGGCGTGGACATCAAAGAAGGCAAGGAAATGCTGAGCCAGGAATTCAACATCCCCTGCTATTCCTCGGCGGAACGATGCGCCGCGGCCCTGAAAGCCATGTGCGACTATGCCAGCTGGCAGAAAACACACCAGACCGACATCCCCGCAAAAACCTTCAAAGTGGATCAGGCGACCGTGCGCCAGATCATTGACCAGCATCTGGCCGACGGACGCAAGCAGATGGGCGAAGCAGCGGCCAAGCAAATCTTCCGCGCCTACGGAATCCCCGTAGCGCCCGGCCAGCTCTGCACCGGCGCCGATGAAGCGGCAAGCGCATCCGCCAAAATCGGGTACCCCTGCGTGATGAAGATCGCCTCGCCGGACATCATCCACAAATCGGACATCGGCGGCGTGAAGCTGAACCTGAACTCGGCCGCCGAGGTCAAAGCCGCCTTCACGACCATGATGGACACCATCCGCACCAAGGCGCCCAAAGCGCGCATTGACGGCGTGTACCTGGAAAAGATGTGCGAACGCGGACGGGAAGTCATCATCGGCATGACCCGCGACCCGCAATTCGGCCCCATGGTCATGTTCGGACTGGGCGGCATTTTCGTCGAGGTCATGAAGGACGTCAGCTTTGAAATGACCCCCATCCGCGAGGTCGAAGCCAACGCCATGATGGAGCGGATCCGCTCCTTCCCGCTGCTCAAGGGCGCGCGCGGACAGGCCGGCGTGGATCTGGCGCTGCTCAGCGAAACCCTGCAACGGCTCAGCCTGCTGGTGAGCGATTTCCCGCAAATCAAGGAGCTGGACATCAATCCGTTCATCGCCAACGAAGCCGGCAAAGCCTCATTTGCCGCCGACGGGCGCATGACGCTCGCGGAATAATCATCACAGGAGAAAAAGCCGGCGGAAAATTCGCCGGCTTTTTTCTTTTTTCCGGCCCGCGACCCATTAGTATACCGTCATGAGATGGACGCAGATGTTCCGGCACATCATCATCCCGGCCACCATGCTGATGCTGGGAGTTATCCGATCAACCGCCGCGCCCACATTCAGCGGCGCGGACCTGGCATGCCGTGCAACCACCCGTGTCGCGGACGGCCAGGCGCAACTGGACCTGACACTGCGCAACCGGGGCGAGACACACGTCTACGATGCCTGCGCAGAGGTCACATGGAGCGGCAGCACAACCTGTTCACCCACCCAGTCCATCATCGAAGCCGGAACACAGACCAACACGGCCATCCACCTCGGCCCGATCCCGGCCCAACGCGGCATTTACACCGCGATCATCAAGATCCACTACACGGACCTGACCGGCGCGCCCTTTTCCCTTTTGACGTCGCAAGATGTGATCACCGGGTTGCCTGACACCTACATCCCGGGAGCGCAGGCCTCGCTGGACACCATCACCCAAAACAAGCACCGTGTCATCATGGCCACGATCTCCAACCAGACCCTGCACCCCCTGACCGTCCACCTGAAGTTCCAGGCAACGGAAGATGGCCTTTTCGCAACCAACCGCATGACACTGGTTGTCCCGCCGCGTGCGTGCGCCAGCACAGCGCTTCCGACAACCTGCCGGGCAAAACCGGCATACACGCCTCAGACCTTCCTTGCCGTACTGGACTATGATATCGACGCCTACCATCAAAGCACCGCCCTGCACACAACAATACCCCCGCTGGATTTTGCGTTGTCCGTGCGCCAGACCGATAAAAAACTGTTCATGGCGGCCATCGCCTGCCTGGCCATATTCACCCTGCTTCAATTCCGGCGGACTGTCCCTGCGCCTGAGGCCCGCAAGCACCGCATCCGGCAAAAGCTACCCGCTTTATTCACGGCCGGACTGCTGACCATCCTGTGCGGCATCATCTTCTGGCAACTCACGCCAACCCTGCTGTTCACCAACACCACGACGGTGGGCGGCGACACCCCGGCACATCATTACCTGGCCAGCCATTTGCGCGACCAGCTATTCCATCATGGCCACATCGTTTCATGGGCGGACGGCTGGTGGTGCGGATTCCCGATGTTCCAGTTTTACTTCTGCCTGCCTTACGCCCTGATGGCCGCACTCGGGATGATTATCCCTCATAACATCGCCTTCAAACTCGTGTCGGTCATGGGGATGGCGCTCCTGCCATTTTGCGCATGGCTGGCGGCCCAGCGGGCACGGCTCCCGCGACCCACCGCCCTTTTCATGGCCATCGCAACCCTGCCGCTGCTCTTCGACGGCAGCCACACCATGTGGGGCGTCAACATCTACAGCACGCTGGCCGGCATGATCGCAAACAGCATCAGCTTTGCCATCATGCTGCTGTATGTCGCCTGCGCCTTCCGCGACGCGGAGGACGGCGTCTTCCGGATCCGCACGGTCCTGCTGCTGTGCGGCCTGCTGGCCTCGCATTTTTTCACCACCCTCATCGCCGTCCTGTCGCTTGCCATGCTCCCGCTGCTGCAGCCGGCAGGCCACCGGCTGCAGGCGGCCCGCGTGATCACCCTGGAAGGACTGCTAGCGGGCCTGATCATGGCCTGGTGGCTCGTGCCCCTTGTCATCAAGACCCCCTACGCCATGGATTTTGGAACGAACTGGGAGGTCTCCTTCCGGAGACAGTTCAGCCCGCTGCACATCGCCCTCCTGCCGGCTGTCATTGTCGCGGTGGCCACCGGCATCCGCCGCCGCCACGCTTTCACTCTGATGATGGCGTGGAGCCTCGTCACCGCCCTGCTGCTGTTCCGTTACGGCTACACATGCATCTCACCGGTTTTCGTCAATGTGCGGCTCTGGCCCTTCATCCAATATGCATGGCTCGCGCTTGCGGCGCTGGGACTGGGGGCGCTCTGCACACAGCGGCGAGCCGTGGAATGGGCGGTGCTCGGCATCCTGGCGCTGGCGCTCACAACCGTGGTGCCCCAGAGCCACAGCATCCGGGGCTGGGCAACGTGGAATTATGAAGGGCTGGAGAAGAAAGCCATCTGGCCGCTCTTCCAGGAACTGACGCAACCGCTGGCCCACACACCGGGACGGCTGGCCTATGACCTCCATGACGGCAACAACCGGTTCGGCTCCAGCCGTATTTTCGAACTGGTCCCCCATCTGACCGGAAAGCCCATCCTGGAAGGAGGCCTGGTCAACTCCGCGTTAACATCGATGTTTTCCTATTATATCCAAGGGGAAACCTCCGACACCTGTGCCGGCTATCCAACCATTGTACAGCCGGCAACCTTCAACTGGGTCCATGCCGTCCGACATCTGGAGCTCTTCAACGTCAAACATTTCATTGCACGTTCCCCGCGCACCCAACAAGCGCTGCGCCAGGACAATGCACATTGGCGCCTGATCAAGGCGGCCGGCGGATGGGAACTCTTCGAAATGACCAGCCACAAGGGGAACCTGGTGTTTATTCCGGCCCATGCGCCGCAAGCCGTATCCGTCCGCGACTGGAAGGCCGCCGCCATGGCATGGATGTACACACCGGCCGCACTCGATTTCCCCTTTATCCTCCTCCAACCCGGACAGTTGCCGCCTGCAGGCAGCAGCGTGCTGAATTCAAATGACTACCGCCGCTGTCTTGACACCCTGCCAGCCGATGGCCAAGGCGCCGGTTTCAAAGCTGCCACAAACCAAACCTGCATCACGCACGAAGAATGCCTGCCTGACGGCCGGCTCCGCTTCCAGACCACGGCAATCGGCCAACCCCATATCATCAAGCGCAGCTATTTCCCAAACTGGAAAGTGTACGGCGCCGACGGAGTCTACATGGTCACGCCCGGGTTCCTGCTGGTTTATCCACGCCAGGCCGAAGTTGAGCTTTACTATGGCCGGACACCTGCCGATAATCTCGGCATGTTCATGACCTTGACCGGCCTGATCCTGCTCCTCGGGGCACTGACGCGCAAGCGGAGATAAACATACATGGCATCGTTGCGTCCAAGCTTGTTGAAGACCGCCGACACACTTGCCGGGGCGTTTTTGTGCCGGCTGCTGACCCGCTGGATTGCCTGGCGCGGACCGGCACCCGACCAGATCCGGGTGCCGGCGGTTGTCCGGAACATCCTGATCATCCGGCCGGGCGGCATGGGTGACATGATCCTGCTGCTGCCGGCGCTTGCCGCATTGAAAAGCAAATATGCCGACGCGCAGATCACGCTGGTGTGCGAGCAACGCAATGCCGATGTGATCCGGATTTCCAGCGGGTCATTCGACCTGCTCTGCTACGATGCGCACCCGTTCAAGACGCTACGCCGCCTTCTTCACGGCAAATTTGATGTGGCCATCGACACCGAGCAGTTCCATCATTTTTCAGCGATCATCGCCCTTTTCAGCGGCGCCAAAGTCCGGATCGGCTTTAAAATCAATCCACGCCGCAATCCTCTGTACACGCACCTGATCAACTACGCGCCGGATGGATATGAAGGCGACCAGTTCCTGCGCCTGCTGGAGCCGCTGGAAACCGCCCCGCCCGCCGCATTAGAACATCTGCTGACCGGACCGCGTTTCGAATGGCCCCGCGAACTGGCGGACCGCGCAAGCCAAGTCCTCGGCAACCGGCCCTATACCGTCATCCATGCCGGGGGCAGCACACCTTACAAGCAATGGCCGGCTGACCGCTTTGCCGCCATGGCAACGACGCTGCATCGGGAATACGGACTGGGCATCATCCTGCTGGGAACCCGCCACGACGCGCCGGTTGCCGCAAAGGTGATGGACGCGCTCCGCGGCACGGCCGTGCCGGTGCTGACGGCCTGCGAAAACAGGCCGCTATCACATGCGGCGGCGCTGATCCAGCAAGCCCGATTATTTGTGGGAACAGATTCAGGGCTTGCGCACATGGCCGTCTTTTTGAACACACCATCGGTCACGCTTTTCGGCCCGAGCGACGATCAAAAATGGGGGCGACAGACACCCCTGCACCGCCTGGTGCGCCAAACGCCGCCCTGCGCGCCCTGTTTCATCTTCGGCTATCACAAGCCCTGCCGCACCCGCGCCTGCATGAGCGCAATCACGGTGCCAATGGTTTTATCGGCATGCCGGGAAGCGCTTGCGACCGGCTCTCGCGACGCCAGATAGTCAGGATTTTATGCCGGGTCGGCTCGTAGTGCGGCGACCCCCTGGTCCACTCCAACGCATCCAGCGCGGCCTCATAGTTTCCAGCCGCCGCATACAACCCGGCAAGCTCCGCATGGAATTCCGGCATCCAGAAACTCCACGCCACATATTTCCGCCAGTAAGCCGCAGCTTCAGCCGGCGAACGGCGTTCAATCAAATGGGCCTTCAGCAGGCGGAGCTGGCTTTTACAGGGATTCAGCGCCAGCCCGCGATCACACCAGCGTTCCACCGCCTGCACGCGCGCCGGAATTTCAACACCCCGGGGGTCGAACCGCTGATAATAGGCGGTTTCCGCCGCCAGAATGGCCTGATAGTAATTCGAGGCGTCATACGAATAACCCCGCTCACATTCCGACAGCACGACATCGGGCTGTCCCTTCAGCCGCCCGTACTTGACCTCAAAATAGATATTCTGCGCATGGGCCATGCGCACTGAAACATAGATGCCGTAAAGCGCGCCAAGCGACAAAAGAAGCCCCGCCACCACGGCGGAAAGGTTAGACCGCATAGGACCTGTTGCCATCATAAGAACGGCTCAAAGGATATAGCGCCGGTCGACCACGATGATATCATCCGGATCAATCACCGGATCCTGATCCTGAAGCGATTCGATACGCTTGGTGTCATAGGTGTCAACTTTGTCACCACGCTTGACCGTGATTTTCCGCGGGTTGGCAAATTCCGTGTATCCGCCGGCCGCAACGACCGCACGCAAGAGGGTCATGCCGGGCGTCAGCGGATATTTCCCGGGCAGCCGCACTTCGCCGCGCACATAGAACTCCTCGCTCTCCGCCACGATCACCACATTGATCTGTTTGAATATCTGCTTATCAATGTAGGAGTTCTCGACGGCCAGTTCCGCCTCCGCCGTGGTCAATCCGGAAAGCTTCTGGTTGCCGATCAGCGGAAGATTCACACAACCGTTTTCGTCAATTTGATCATTTCCATTATACGGCGTGGGAACACCCAGCAAGGAGATGGCCACCTTGTCGCCAATGCGCAACCGACGCACCTCGGCCACATTCGCGGCAGCAGCAGGCGACGCCACGGCCGGAACGGCAACCGGCGATGCAAAGGCCAGATCTGAAGGCGACACATCGGGCGCATACGGCAACATCCGGGGCGTCACCGGCTCGCCGACCGTCATGCAGCCGGCCAGCAAGACCATCGCCCCCACGCACAGCCCATGCCCGACCGCCACCATCCACTGCTTCAAGCCCTTCATCACGACTTCTCCCCGGTATCCGTTTTTTTACCGCGTTGTCCGGACTCACCATCCCGGCGCGAATAGTAATAATAGTGGTACTGGTAATAATACGAATAGTCGCGGGAAATGTTGATATTGTTCAACACCACGCCCAGCAACCGTCCGCCCACGTTTTCAATCATATCCTTGGCACGGCTCGAAACCGAGCGCGGATATTTGCGATGCTGGATGACCTGGATCACGCCGTCCATCTCACGCACAAGGAAAGACGCATCGCTGACGCCAATCACCGGGGGCGCATCAAACACAATCAAGTCGTACTGCGGCTTGAGTTCACTGATCAGATCCTTCAGCCGCCGATTGTCCAAAACCCCATGCACGTTCCCAGTCAGACGACCGCTGGGCACAAAAGAGAGGTTTTCCTGCGCCGTGGACAGCACCACATCCGCAAATTTTGTGTCGCCGATCAACACATTGGCCAGGCCGTTCTTATTGGAAACGCCCAGAATCTTGTGCTGCCGCGGCCGGTGCAAGTCGGCGTCCACCAGCAGCACGCGGTCGCCCAGCTGGGCACACACATAGCTCAAGTTGAACGCGGTCAGCGACTTGCCTTCCGCCACGCTGCCGCTAGTCACACAGATGGTCTTGCCGCCCTTGAATTTTTCAGAAAACTGCAGATTGGTCCGCAACATGCGGTACGCCTCGGCATGCGCCGTATCGGCCGCGCGATCCACAAACGCCTTCACCTTTTGCGGAATCACACCCAACACGGCAACCTTCATAAAGCGTTCCACTTCCTCAACCGTCTTGATTGACGTGTCGACATATTCCATGAAATAGGCCAACCCGACGCCAGCCACCAATCCCAGCAACACGCTGAGCAACAGGTTCAACGTGAAATCCGGACTGACCGGATCGCCTTCATCCGGCACTTCGGCGTGTTCGATGACTTCAATGGTGGTGCGGGGCACGTTCTGCTCAATGCGCTCCTGCAGGTAGCGGATTTCCAACGCATCGCGGATTTTCTTGGCATGCTCCCAATCTTCAACCACCTTGTCAAATTCGCGGTAACCGCTGCCTTCCGAGGTGCGCTCCTTGGTTTTGGTATCATCAATCATGGCCTGCAACGCAAGGGATTTGGCCTGTGCCGCCTCGAATTCCACGCGTACACCGGTTTTGAAGCCTTTGATGGCATCCTGAATCTTGATGTTCAACTCGTTGAGCAAGGTCTGCTGTTTAATCACATCCGGATGCTGCGCCCCATAGGAGGCTGACTGCAGCGTGCGCAATTCCACCTCGGCCTCACGGCGGGACTGCATCAAGGACGAAAGCACGGGATCACCCAGCACGCTTTGCGGATTCTGCGCGGCGTTCAGCAATTCATCCTCCTGGAGGGTCATGACGGTCTGATAGCGGACTTTCTTCTCCTCCAGTTCCATCATGACACGAAGGCGCTGGTCTTCCTGCCGCGCCAACCCCAGCTTGTCAATCGAACTGTCAGAACGTGCCGTGGAGTTCAGCACGTTCAGCTTGTACTTCTGCCGCACGTCTTCAACCGTCTGTGCGGTTTGCGCGACAATCCGGTTGCGCTCGGCCAACGACTGTTCCATGGCGCGCAAGGCCGCATCACTGGACGTGCGGCTGCGGCGCATGCTCTGGTCGCGATACACATCCGCCACCATGTTGGCCGTGGCTGCAACCTCGCTATTGGCGCCGCCTTTGGGCTCCGACATGTACATCTGGATTTCGATCAGGTTCGTGTCGCGGTACTGCTGCACGCGCATGCTCTTGGAAAGGATCTTGAACGTGCGGCTGGTGATTTTCTCAGGGGAAAGCATGTCATAGCCATACGCGACGGAGAGCGTCTTTTCCAGATTCCGCTTGCGGATCACCTCCTCCAGGATGGGCACCGACTGGATGATTTCAAACTGCGTGCGCAGGAAATACGGATCAAACCGACCGCCCTCATCCCTGAACACCGTCACATCAGGCAACTCTTCCTTGACCTGAATCACCACCGAAGCCATGTACACCTTGGGCATCAGATAGGTCAAGATCACGCCGGTCATGACCACCAGCAGGAATACGGAAATGACAATTTCTTTGCGGGAACGGATCACCCGCCAATAATCCAAGAAATGCAGACTTTCTTCAGGCATCGGATCGCTCATGCGCTTGATATCCTTTCAACACCATGCATTATAAAAAATTCGGGGCTGACCGGACCCTCATGCAGATCCGCTCACCCCCGAAATGCAACATCAGCCCACTACACCGACACGCCTAGAACTGGACCAGCATGCTGGCGCTGGTTGTGTTTTTCTTGAACGAAAGGTACACATCGGAGTCCACATTTTCATAGGTCTGGCACACCTTCAAGGCGATCTGGCCAATCCTGACCGTCAGGTCCGCACCAACCTCTGTGGTGGTCTCATCGCCGCTCTTCGCCGAGCGTGTCGGGTCGACCCCGTCATCATACTTGCTGATCCGATAAGTTCCAAAAGCCGCCACGGTGATAGTTTCCGAAGTGTCCAGTTCCACGCGGCCGCTGAGCTGATCGTAAATCTGCGAGGCGAAAGGCGCCGCATAAGATTCGCGCAAGCCATGCGTCAGAGCCGCATTGATGCGCAGGTCAGGCCGGAGTTCCCCATTCGCCCCGATTTGCGCGTAAGGCGAAATTTGCGAATCAATTGCCGGTGAAGAGTATTCCGCCATCTGCGCACCGACCGCCAGATTTCCGATGAAAGCAGGAGTCAAGCGCTTCAGCATTTCGAGCCCGCCAAAGAGCACATTGAAATCACGGTCCGCGAACTCGGTTTTGGTTGAACCATAGGTATACATGGAATAGGATGCCTTGGCTCGCACGCCCAGCGTGGGTTGAATCTGACGCCACAGGTAGCCGCCCACATCGAGTTGATCGCGGTCGGAATCGTAGGCCACGGTATCTTCTGTGTACCGCTTGATCATGCTCCGCACGTACACATCGCCTTCATTGTAGGTGCTGAAACGTTTTTTCATGCCGAGCTCGATTGTGTTCAGATAGTAACTGACATTCTCGCGGACATTCACACCATTTTGGTCCACCGCAGGATCATCAGAATAATTAAAATTTTCACGCACACGGAAGGTCAAGGTCGAATCCGGCTTGAGATCCAGTTTCACGCCCAAATCATGGAACAGGTCGGAATCGTTCTGGTTATCCGCCGGATTGCTGCGATAGCGCAGGGACGGCGCATAGTAAGCGTCAATCAAATAGGTCTGGCCATCCACACCCAACGCGACCTTGGGAGTGAGGAATGTGTCGAAATTGCTTTCCTTGACGGGCGTCGAATCACGGTTATCGGTATAAGCACCGCGGACTTCGGCAGAAAACCGCAACGGGGACTGCTGCATCTTCTCCCCTGCCGTATCCAGCATACTGGGACGTTGGGCTTCCTCAGCAGCCATTGCCAGAACACTACCCACCACCATGACAAGTCCCGTCAAAAGGCCGATCCGTGCTGTTTTTCTCATGTTATTTACTCCCCTTTCAGGAGGTTGCAATACTCACATTTTCCGCTACGTGATTTTCCTGATATTTTTACCCGTAAATTCATGGCGCGTCAATACTTAATAACAGATTTCAACCCATGGCAACGCCGGTGTTTATCCCTGCACAAAGAACGGTTGCCCTGCCCGATCAAAAACAGTAGATTTTCGACATGAACAAAAACACATTCTCATTCACCCTGACCGCGCCACAGCAGGAACTGCTGAAGCAAATCCTGACGACCGGCAACTATGACCCCCTTTCCGTTCCCCACACGCAAATCGCCATGAGCACGCGCGACTGCGTCATCGCGCTCTACAAGAGCGGCAAATGCGTGGTCCAGGGCAAGGGTGCCGCAGACTTTGTCATGTTCATCCTTGAACCACAGGTGATCCTGACCGCACAAATGGGCTATGAAGACATCCTGAACCCCGAAAACATCCAGCCCCATATGGGCGTTGACGAAAGCGGCAAGGGCGATTTCTTCGGTCCGCTCGTCATCGCCGCCGCCTACGTGGATGAGGCATTGGCGCCAGCCATGCGGGAGATGAATGTGCGCGACAGCAAGCGCATCACCTCCGACAGCAAGGCGCTGGAGATGGGCAACGCGCTCCGCCGGTTGCTGGGCAACCGCTACGCGCTTGTCAAGATCGGGCCGCAGGCATACAACCGCCTTTATTCCAAAATGCGCAGCGTCAACACCATCCTGGCCTGGGGGCACGCCCGTGCCATTGAAAACCTGCTGGTGCCCCTGCCCGATTGCCCGCGGGCAATTTCGGACCAGTTCGGCAGCAAGTCACAAGTCGAACGCGCGCTGATGCAGAAAGGACGAAAAATCCAATTGGTGCAACGCCACAAAGCCGAATCCGACCTTGCCGTGGCGGCGGCATCGATCCTGGCCCGCGAAGGATTCCTGCGCGCACTGAAAGATTACGAGACCAAGTACAGCACGCCCTTCCCGAAAGGCGCATCGGAAATGGTGCAGACGGCCGCCGTGCAACTGATCACCAAGACCGGCAATCCGCAAATCCTGATTGAAGTGGCGAAGTGCCACTTTAAAACCACCGACGAGGTGCTTGGCCGCGTCGGGAAGAAACGGGATGTGCTGGGTGCAGACGGACAGGCGATTTCCAAGGCGGCATACGGCAAAGCCAAACCGGAAACGACCGCGGAATAATGATTATTTGACCACCGAGCCGCTGGGCAGATCGCCATCCACGGTCACCAGCCGCAACACGGTTCCGCTGGTGGCTGCCAACAGCATGCCGTTGGATTCAACGCCCCGCAACCGGGCCGGCTTCAAATTCACCACCACCACCACGGACCGGCCGATCAGGGATTCCGGCGCATAGTGCAGCGCAATGCCCGCCACAATCTGGCGCTCCTCACCACTTATATCCACCTTCAGTTTCAGCAGCTTGTCAGCGCCGGTGATACGGTCCGCCGCCACAATTCTAGCCGTGCGCAGCTGAACTTTCTGAAAGTCCGCATACTCAATCATCACCACACCGGCAGGCACCTCCGCAACCGGGGACAGGGGCTGTGCCGATTGGCCGACCGGGCCGGCCGACACGGGTCCCGCCTCAGTTTTAGGCGGCGTCAATTTTGGAAAAAGGATCACGCTTGGTCCCAATGGAACGCCAGCTTTCAACCCGCCCCATCGCCTCAAATCAGCCAGGACTGGCATCGCATCACCCAAGCCCAACACCGCACGCAACTCCGCCATCTTGCCGGGCATGACCGGAGACAGCAACCCGGCAACAATGCGCAGCGCCTCCGCGCCGGTGTAGAGCACCGTCGCCAGACGCGTGATGTCACCCGTTTTCGCCAGCGTCCACGGCTGGGTTTTCTCCAGATACCGGTTCGTCTCCCGCACCGCCGCGGTCAGCCCGGAAATCCCCAGGTCCGGCCGCATATCATGCACGGACGCCACCATACGCTCGGCGGCTTTCAGCACCGTGTCCTTCAGTTCGCTTTCCTCCGCCGTGGCGTTTGCCGGTGCAGGAACCGCGCCATGGGTGTATGCCTGCATCAGCTTCACCAGCCGGCTGAGCAGATTGCCAAGATCGTTTGCAAGGTCTGCATTATAGCGTTTCTCAAAGAGCTCCTCCGAAAAAGCGGCATCCTGCCCCAAGGACATCTCAGCCATCAGAAAGTAGCGGAACGCATCCACCCCGTAGCGGTCAATCATATCCATCGGATTCACCACATTGCCCAGGGATTTACCCATTTTGCTCTGCCCCACCATCCACCAGCCATGCGCAAAAACAGACTCCGGCATCGGCAGCCCCATGGCCTTCAACATGGTGGGCCAATACACGGTGTGCGTGGTCAGGATATCCTTGCCGATCAGCTGGCAGGATGCCGGCCACCATTCTGCAAATTTTGCGTCATCACGACGATAGCCCATCGCACTGATATAATTAACGAGCGCATCAAACCATACATAGCACACAAAGTTGGAATCAAATGGCAGCTCGATGCCCCACGCCAGCCGGCTTTTCGGACGCGAAATACATAAATCCTGCAATGGCTTGCGCAGGAACCCCAGCGTTTCGTTGCGCCGGAAATCAGGCTGGATGAACTGCGGATGGTCGCTGATATACTGGACCAGCCAAGCCTGATGTTTGCTCATGCGGAAGAAGTAATTGGCTTCCTTGATCTTGTCAACCGTCCGGCCGCAATCCGGACATTTGCCATCTACCAGATCCTTTTCGGTGAAAAAACGCTCACAAGGCACACAATACCAGCCATCATATTCCGCACGGTAGATCTCATCCCGGTCGTACAGGTCCTGCAAAATCTCCTGCACAATCACGGTGTGCCGGCGGTCCGTCGTGCGGATGAAATCATCATTCGTGATTTCCAGCCTGCGCCACAAATCCTGGAAGCGGATCACGGTCGCATCACAGTGCGCCAGCGGCGAAACACCGGCCTTCTGAGCCGCCTGCTGCACTTTCTGCCCATGTTCATCCGTGCCGGTCAGGAAGAATGCGGGCTCACCCATCAAGCGGTGGTAACGCGCCAACACATCCGCGAGGATCGTCGTGTAGCTATGGCCGATATGCGGCTTGTCATTGACATAATAAATCGGCGTCGTCACATAAAATTTGCTCATCATCACTCCCTTTCTCGCATCCAAGAATCATGAGGGATGTTACACCGCCGGCGATGGAAGTAAAAGTTTTTTCATCCTCACATGAGATTTACCGCATCCACATCAACCGTCAGCACCACATCCGACGGCAACCGGGCGGACAGGTCGAGCCGACGGACGGCGGCCGTCATGTTCTTTGTGGAAGGCCCCCTCATGATGAGCTGATAACGATGGATCCCCTTGGCTTTGGCCAGCGGCGCGGGAACCGGCGCCGATAGAATGACGCCGCCCGGCAGTTCGGGCCGCAACGTCCGCTCCGCCTGTTCGCAGCAATACTTGACCCGGGACTCCGAACGTCCGCGGAATGTCAGGCAGACAAGATGCGTAAACGGCGGATAGCCCAACTCACGGCGCGCTTCAAATTCCTGATCGCAAAAGCCGGCAAAATCCATCCGGCGCACGGCCTGGACCGCCGGATGAAACGGTGTATAGGTCTGAATAATCACCTCACCGGAAACATCCCCCCGTCCGGCACGGCCGGCCACCTGCGCCAGCAGCTGGAAGGTCCGTTCCCCGGCACGGAAATCAGGAAGGTGCAGGCTCAAGTCGGCAAAAATCACGCCAACCAATGTCACATTCGGGAAATGCAGGCCCTTGGCAATCATCTGGGTGCCGATCAGAATGTCGGTTTTACCCACCCGAAAATCACCCAGCGCCTGATCATAAGCAGATTTGGCGGTCATGGTATCGGTATCCATCCGCTTCACCTGCGCATGGGGAAAACATTTCCTGACGATCTCCTCCACCCGCTGCGTACCGATTCCTGCAAACTTGAAGGCCGGGTCCTGACACCCGGGACAACGGGCAGGAACCGCCTCCTGACGGCCGCAGATATGGCACCGCAGGCGTTCATCCGCACGGTGGTACGTCATGGAGACGCTGCACCATTTGCACTGCGCCACAAAGCCGCACTTCGGGCAGATCAATGAAGTGGCAAAACCGCGCCGGTTCAGGAAAAGAATGACCTGCTCCCTGCGGTCCAGACGAAGCCGGATTGCCTCAAGCAAATCCCTGGAGAAAACACTGACATGCCCGCTTTTTTCCGCCTCCACCCGCATGTCGGCCACACGAATGGCCGGCATGCGACAATGATCCGCACGCTGCGTCAGGGATGCAAGCCGGTATTTATTGCGCTGCGCGTTGCGCCATGACTCCATCGCCGGCGTGGCAGAGCCCAAGACCACAGCACAGGGTTCCAGAATGCCACGCATCACCGCCACATCCCGCGCGTGATACCGCGGCGACTCATCCTGCTTATAGCTCGGCTCATGCTCTTCATCCACGATGATCACGCCCAGCCGGTTAACCGGCGCAAACACTGCGGAACGCGCACCAATGACAATCGACGCCTCACCGCTGCGGATGCGATGCCATTCATCATGCCGTTCGCCATCCGAAAGATGGCTGTGTAAAACCGCCAGACGCTTGCCAAACCGGCTGTAGAACCGTTCGATCGTCTGGGGCGTCAGCGAAATTTCCGGAACCAGCACGATAGCGCCTCTGTTTTGCAAAAGGCCATGCGCAATGGCCTGCAGATAAACCTCGGTTTTGCCGCTGCCGGTCACGCCATGCAGCAGCACCACATGCGGCTCACCCGCGGCGGCCTCCTGATCCATGCACACTTTGATCTGCTCAAGCGCCCCGGCCTGCTCCGGCATCAATGGCAAAGGATCTGTCGCCAGGATATGGTGATGTTCAAGAGGATTCCTCATGACAGCGGCGGACGCAACATGGACAATCCCCTTATCGGCCCATGCCTGGATGGTGCCTGCTGAAACGCCGCTCACTTTGCTCAATTGCGTCAACAGCATGGCGCCTTGAACTGACAGGATATCCAGAACCCCCTGCTGTTTTTTAGAAAGCGGACCGCATTGAACCGGCGACGGCCGCGACACCTGGAGCTGATTCTTGAAACGGGCCAAACCTTTGCGCACCGCGCCCGGCAAGACCGTCTGCACCGCCTGCTCCAGCGGCGCACAATAGTAGGCTGCCATCCACCGGGCCAGTTTCAAAACCGATTCAGGGATCATGGCCTGATCGCCCACCTGCTCCAAAATGGATTTCAACTGCGCATGCACCGACTGCGAACAGAAACCCACCACAAACCCGGTTTTCACACCACGCCCAAACGGAACCCTGACACATGCACCCAGCGACAGGTCCATCCCGTCGGGCACCAGATAGTCAAACTCCCGATCAAGGGAAATGTCCATGACAACTTTGGCAATGCGTGGCATGTTTAAAAACTACGGCAATCCATTATAAAAACACATAAAAAAAACACCCCCGGTTTCCCGGGGGTGTTTTCAAATCACCCATGCACAGCCAATTACGGTTTCACATAATTAACGCTGCCACCCAATGTAACCATATTCTGGCCATCGCCATGGTTCGTAACAGCAGCATCCCAAATTGCATTTCTTGTGCTTGGATCGCTGGGCTTCAAATCAGAAGCCATGGCATATCCAATACCATCTATGCCTCTACCGAGACTGGGACAGGTAAACAAGCGGTTCATGTTCGTCGCGGGACCTGAACCGGCCAAAAAGGTCTTTAACTGTGTAAGATCTGTCGGGTAGGCTTCCGAATTGGCTTCGGCATACATTTCCAATCCTAATTGCATCTGATGCAGATTGCTCTTGCATGCAGCGCGGCGGGCGGATTCACGCGCCTTGGCCAACGCAGGCAACATCATGGTCGCCAGAATGCCGATGATGGCCACCACCACCAATAATTCAACCAAGGTAAAAGCCTTAAAATTTTTCTGCATTCTCATGTTAACCATTCCCCCTTATTGATTCGATTCATATTCCGTAACTTCTACTGCACATATTATTTATAGATGATATTTTTTGTTGATCCAACCGTCAAGAACTAAGCAGTATAAAAAAACAATCTTTTTTGCCTAACGCAGCAACAACATACAGTCGCCATAACTGTAAAAGCGGTAACACCGCTGAATCGCATCCTGATATGCTTTCAAAATAAAACCCCGACCATACCCGAAAGTATGGCCACCACATGATTCCGCAAAAGCGCTGACCATCATCAACAACGTTGATTTTGGCAAATGGAAATTGGTGAGCATCAAATCCACCACACGAAACGGGTATGGCGGATAGATGAACAAGGCGCTCCTCCCCCGATCAGACACTACGCATCCATCATGTTTTTGCGCAACGGTTTCCAATGTGCGAACCGTGGTGCTCCCCACTGCCAGAATCCGCCCTCCCTGACATTGGGTTGTCCGGATCATCGCCGCCGTCCCGTCAGAAACTTCATAGCGTTCCGCTTCCATTTCATGCGCTTCGATCTCATCGGTTTTGACCGGCTTGAACGTGCCAGGCCCCACATGCAAGGTCACCGCTGCCCTAGACACCCCGGCGTTTTCTATTTCAGACAACAGCCCAGGCGTGAAATGCAGGCCTGCCGTCGGCGCCGCCACCGCACCAGCCCGGTTGGCATAGATCGTCTGATAGCGCTCGCGATCCATTTGCCGCGCCTCTAAACTGTCGCCGATGCGCTCGATATAAGGCGGCACAGGAGGAACGCCCTCGGCGTCCAGAACATCCGCAAAGGGCATGGACGAGGTAATGCGCACCCATAGGCGGCCTTTCGGACGCAAGGACACCACCTCGGCTTCAGCCAGGCCCTGTCCAAGGGAAATTTTCGAACCCACCCGCATCCGGCCGGAAGCATGGTGCATGATTTCCCAGACAGCTGGCTCAACTTCCTCAAGGAAAAAACATTCCACCCGGCCGCCGGTATTCACCTTGCGCCCAAATATACGCGCCGGAATCACGCGGGTATCATTGACCACCATCAGGTCACCACGCCGCAGATAGTCCGGCAAATCGGTCACATGCCGGTGCTCGAGCTGGCCGGCTGCACAATGCGCCACCAGCATGCGGGAATCACTGCGCACCGGCAACGGGAACTGCGCAATCAGCTCCGCCGGCAAATGGAAATCAAAATCACTTGTTTTCAAGAAGCATCCCCGATTCAACGGATCTGGCCGTGATCACCGCAATATCATTCACCGATAATTTTGACCAGCACCCGCTTGCGGCGGCGGCCGTCAAACTCGCCGTAAAAGATCTGTTCCCATGGCCCCATATCCAGCCGTCCGCCGGTAATCGCCACCACCACTTCGCGCCCCATGACCGTGCGCTTGAGGTGCGCATCCGCATTGTCTTCCGCGCCATTGTGCGCATATTGCATATAAGGTTTTTCGGGCGCCAGCTTCTCCAGCCACCGCTCAAAATCCGCATGCAGCCCCGGCTCATCATCATTGATGAAAACGCTGGCCGTGATATGCATGGCATTGACGAGAACCAACCCTTCATGGACGCCGCTGTCCGAAACGCACTGGTTCACAGCCGGGGTGATGTTGATGAATTCACGCCGCTGACCGGTCTCAAACCAAAGCTCTTTGCGATAGCTCTTCATATGACGGCCTATACATCCAGCAGCTGCATGTCACAGAGTTTCCGATAGCGACCGCCTGCCGCATACAAGACTTCATGGGTACCCCGCTCCACAATCCGTCCTTTGTCCAGCAAAAGGATCTGGTCGGCATGCCGCACGGTGCTGAGGCGGTGCGCAATGGCAAACACCGTCCGGTTCTGCATGACCCGGCTGATCGCCTCCTGCACCAGCCGTTCGGTCACCGTATCCAGCGCGCTGGTGGCTTCATCCAAAATCAGGATGGGCGGGTTCTTCAAGATTGCACGCGCAATGGAAACCCGCTGCCGCTCGCCGCCGCTGAGCACAAACCCCTTTTCGCCCACCACCCGGCCATAGCCCTCCGGATCCCGCATGATGAATTCATGCGCATTCGCCATGCGTGCGGCCGCTTCAATCTGCGCTGGGGTCGCATCCCGCGTGCCATACGCAATATTGGAGGCGATGGTGTCATTGAAAAGAACGGTCTCCTGCGTCACCACGCCAATCATGCGGCGGAGCGAGGCGACTTCGATGTCGCGCAAATCAACGCTATCCATCCGGATAACGCCGGCGGTCGGATCATAGAACCGCGCCAACAGGTTTGCCAGCGTGGTTTTACCCGACCCCGTTTCCCCCACCAGCGCAATGACGGTCCCTTTGGGTATCTCGATGGCGGCACGGTCAATCACAAGCACACCATTCGTCTCATAGGCAAATGAGACATCCTCAAACACAATCCGCTGATCAAATCCGTTTTTTTTGACCGGCACGAGCGGTTCCGGCAAAGAAGTATCCGTGTCTAAAATATTAAAAATCCTGTCCAGCGCCGCGGCACCCCGCTGGACATTGGCGCTCAGTTGCGCCAACTGCTTAAAAGGCCGATAGACAACAACCGCCGCAAGGGCCACCGGCACAATCTGGGAAAGCCGAACACCCTTGGCGAAACAGATCACAAAAAATGCGCAGCCCAGAACCAAAGCCACCCCTTCCATCAATGGAGTCATGGCCAGTTCCGAACGCAGGGCTTTAATCACATACCGGAAATAGTTGGCATTCATCGCGTTGAACCGGCGCGACTCCTCCGCCTCCATGTGGAAGGCTTTCACCACCCGAATACCGGTGAAATTTTCGTGCATCCGCGAAACCAGATCAGAGACCCGCTCCAGCGCGCGGTGCGTATACCGTTTCACATAACGGCCCAGAAAAATAATCGGGAAAATACACAAAGGAAAAATCAACGCCACGACGGCAATGGTTCCCAGAAGCTGGTTCTGGATGGAGAACACCACCACAAACGCCAAGGCGGCGGCGATTTCAAACGGGGCGCGTGTAAGATCTGCCGCCGTGGTCGCAACAACCGACTCAATAATGCCGGCATCGTTCGTGCACCGGCTGATCAGCTGCCCGACATCCGACTTGCCAAAAAACTTGAGTGATTGCCGCTGCAAATGGTCAAACAAATCATTGCGCAGGTCACACACCATCCGCGCCCCCACCCATCGCATGCAGTAACGGTTCAGATAAATCCCCACCGAGCGCAAGACCACCACAACCGGAATCACCAACAAACCCAAGACCATCCCCTGCCAGGTGATCCGGTCGTTTTCATCCGTAATCTTGACCCCTAACTTATCGGCATATTTTTGAATATTGCCCAGTCTGGCTAATGAACTGGCCGCAACGGGGGCATTGGTTGCCTGGACAACAGCACTTGATCCGGCAGAGTTCTCAAACGGAATCAACACATTGCGGGAAGCCTGCAGAAGGGGAAACACCGAACCACCACCGAGAATTCCGGCTAGAACACCAACAGCAAACCGGAGACGATACCTGCGGACATAGCCAAGCAACCGCCGGTAGACCTGCCATGTCGAAGCGTGTTCAGCCATGGCTAGACTCCAAGGCTTTCGAGGTAGCGGCTGGCTTCCACCGCGGCCATGCACCCGCTGCCTGCCGCTGTAACCGCCTGTTTGTAATACGGATCCTGCACATCGCCCGCCGCAAAAACACCCGGCACACTGGTGCGCACCCGGTCGGTCACGATAAACCCTTTGTCATCCATTGCGAGCTGCCCCTTGAAGATATCCGTGTTGGGCTTGTGCCCGATCGCCACGAAAAGCGCAGCCACCGGAACATCGCCCACCTGGCCGGTCACCACGTTTTTCACGCGCACAGCGGTAACCTCCGCTCTGGCCACATCCATGACCTGGTCAATCACCGAATTCCATAGAATCCTGATTTTGGGGTGCTGCATCACCCGCCCAGCCATGATTTTTGAAGCCCTGAAGGCATCGCGGCGATGAATCAGGGTGACCCTGGAAACCAACGATGCAAGATAAAGCGCATCTTCCATGGCCGTATCCCCGCCGCCCACTACGGCCACTTCTTTTTCACGGTAAAGAGGACCATCACACGTTGCGCAGCCGGAAACACCGCGTCCGACCAGCTGCTGTTCGGACGGAAGACCAAGATAGATGGCGCTGGCGCCGGTTGAAATAATCACCGTGCGGGCCTCAATCTGAGACCCATCGGATATCGAGAGCCGGAACGGAGAAGCAGAAAAGTCCACCGCAGCCACCTCATTGTAGGTGGAAAAGCGCGCGCCAAAACGTTCCGCCTGGCGGTGCATCCGGTCCATTAAATCCGGCCCCGTGATCGCCTGCGGAAACCCGGGGAAATTTTCAACCTCTGTCGTGGTGGTAAGCTGTCCGCCGGGCTGCATCCCTTCAATAACCAAAGGCTGAAGATTGGCCCGCGCCGTGTATACAGCAGCGGTCAAGCCAGCGGGGCCGGTGCCGATAATTACGACTTTCTCCATGAACCCTCTCTCGTCCCTGTACAACCGGCCAACTCAGGTATATTTCAAAACTTCATCCACCGTGGTATACCCATCCAGCACATTGCGGATGCCATCCTGACGCAACGTGCGCATCCCGCCTTCAACCGCCCGGTTGCGGATCAGCAATGTCGGCTTGCGGTCATTGATCAGGGTCCGAATCGGGTTGGTGATGGAAAGGTATTCATAAATACCCCTCCGCCCTCGGTACCCGGTTTCGTTGCAATGTGAACAACCCGTGCCGTAATAAAAATCCCGGCCTTCCACATCCTGCTCCTTGAGCCCCAATGTATTTAAAATTTCACGATCCGGCTTGTAGGCGGTTTTGCAATTCGTACAAATCGTGCGCACCAAGCGCTGACCAAGAATGGCTTCAAGCGTGGAAGAAATCAGATAGGGCGCCACATCCATATCAATCAAGCGAGTGACCGCTCCCGCCGCATCATTGGTATGCAGGGTGGTAAACACCAAGTGACCGGTCAACGAGGCCTGAATGGCAATCTGCGCCGACTCCAGATCGCGGATTTCACCGATCATCATCACATCCGGATCCTGACGCAAAAAGGCGCGCAGCACATTGGCAAACGTCACCCCGATCGCTTCATTGATCGGCACCTGCACAATGCCTTCAATGTCATACTCAACCGGCTCTTCCGCCGTCAAAATCTTGTTGTCCACCGTGTTGATCCGGCGCAGCCCCGAATAAAGCGTGGTCGTTTTCCCGGAACCGGTAGGCCCCGTCACAATGATAATGCCATTGGGCTTCTGGATATCAGCGGTAAATGACTGGTACACATCTTCCGGCATGCCGAGATTCTCAATTTCCAGCGACACATTGCTCCGGTCCAGCACACGCAACACCACACTCTCGCCAAACTGCGTCGGCAAGGTGGAAACACGCAAGTCCACCATGCGTCCGGCAATGGAAATCTGGATGCGGCCATCCTGTGGCATGCGACGCTCGGCTATATCCATGGCGGACATGACCTTGATGCGCGAGATGATCGGCAACGACAGGCGACGGGGCGGCGGACGCGTTTCATACAACGAGCCGTCAACACGATACCGGATCTTGAACTCCTTCTCAAAAGGTTCAAAATGAATATCAGATGCACGGTCGTTGATCGCCTGAAAAAGGACCAGATTGACAAACTGCACCACGGGCCTGGAGCCGGCCGCATCTTCAATGCCCTTTTCATCCTCGCTGGAAACAGAAAGAGAATCACTGACCTGCTCCAGGTCGGTTTCAAGCGAAGCCAGCATCTCGTTGACCGCGGCACTATCATCGCCATAGAACTGGTTGATCCGCGAACGCACATCTTCTTCACGCGCAAACACAAAAGTGACATCGCGCGTCAGCACAAACATCAGCTCATCCATCAACTGGGGGCTGACCAGATCGTAAGCGGCCATTTCAATGGAATTGACACCCACCGACACCGGCACCACATTATACATGCGAGCCACGCTAGCCGGAACACTGCGCACCACTTCCACCGGAATATCGGTGGCAGGCAGATTGATGACATGACTGCCCTGATAATTGGCGATCACGCCCAGCAATTCATCTTCCGTCATCAGTTGTGTATCAATGACAATGGTGCGAATCGGTTTGCCATTCTGGGCATGACTGGATTGAATTTCCTGAGCCTGCTCCTGGCTGATGTACCCTTGATCCATCAGCAGCAACAGCAAGCCATCCAGTTGAAGCGTTTCACTCATAAGTGATTATCTCCTGCCCGCGGGCGCTTCAGTCTCAAGCTTCATCTTGATACCTTCGACATCCTGAGCCTTGGTAATGAGATCGTCATACGAAATCAACCCGTTCCGGTATAATTCCATCAGGTGTGAATCCAACGTCATCATGCCGTGTTTGGCGCCGGTTTGAATATCAGAGGTGATCCGGAAGGTTTTGTGGTCGCGTATCAGGGCCTGAATGGACGGTGTCGAGACCATGACCTCAAAAGCGGCAATGCGCCCCGGTCCATCCGCACGCACCAGCAACAGCTGCGAAATAACCGCCACAATACCCACGGAAAGCTGCGTGCGGATCTGCTCCTGCTGATCGGTGGGAAATGCATCCACAATGCGGTCCACCGTGCGCGCGGCACCGGTTGTATGCAGCGTGGCAAAAACCAAATGTCCGGTTTCCGCCGCCGTGATGGCGGCTTCCATGGTTTCCAAGTCGCGCATTTCACCGACAAGCACCACATCCGGATCCTGGCGCAACGCGCTACGCAATGCGTCCTTGAAGGTGGGCACATCCACGCCAACTTCGCGCTGCGAAACAATGGATTTTTTATGTTTGTGATAGTATTCGATCGGATCTTCAACGGTAATCAGGTGACAGTCGCGCTCCTCATTGATTACGTTCAGCATGCTGGCCAAAGTTGTCGTTTTCCCGGAACCGGTTGGCCCCGTCACTAAAATCAACCCGCGCGGACGATAGAGCAAATCCTTCACCTGCGGCGGCAGACCGATGGCTTCAAGCGTCATGAATTTCGAAGGGATCTGCCGCAACACAACCCCGATGTTTCCCTTTGATTTCAAAACACTCACGCGGAACCGGGCTTTTTCACCGAATCCGAAACCAAAGTCAGTCCCGCCTTTTTCACGCACCCGCTGCTGATGGTCCGCAGAGGTGATGCTTTTCATCAACCGTTCGGTGTCGTCCGGCGTCAGCGGCGGCGAGTCCAAATGCTGCAGGCGTCCATGAAGGCGCAGCACCGGAGGAATACCCACACTCAAATGCAAGTCCGACGCACCCTCATCCACCGCCAGCTGCAGGAGGTCGCTCATCTCGATATCGCTTGATTTAGTTGTGTTCATCAGTCGGCATCCCCCATTGTCACGCGCATCACTTCATCCACGGTTGTTACCCCAGCCACTGCCTTGCGCAAGCCGTCCTCGCGCAGCGTCCGCATGCCGTTTTGACGGGCATGGATACGCAGCTGGCTGGCCGATTCCCTCGCAAAAATCATTTTCTGAATCTCGTCCGTCATCCGGAAAATCTCAAAAATGCCTTTGCGGCTTTTGAAACCCGACAAATTGCATTTATTGCAACCGCGCCCGCGCCAAAGATGCAGCCCCCCATTCGACGCATCCGCCATGTTGCCCAATACGCGCAATTCGATATCCGTGGGCGCGTTTTGCTCTTTGCAAACTTCACACACGCACCGCACCAGCCGTTGCGCAATGGCGGCGCGCAATGAGGACGCCACCAGGAACGGCTTGACGCCGATATCCAGCAACCGGGTCACAGCGCTGGGCGCATCATTGGTGTGCAGCGTGCTGAACACGAGATGGCCGGTCAAGGCAGCCTCGGTTGCAATCTGCGCCGTTTCAAGGTCGCGGATTTCACCAATCATGATGATGTTGGGCGCCTGGCGCAAAATGGCACGCAAAGCAGATGAAAACGTCATGTTGATATCCGCGCGCACCTGCACCTGATTGACACCCGACATCTGGTATTCCACCGGATCTTCCACGGTAATGATCTTGCGATCTGGCCGGTTCATTTCATTCAGGCAGGCATATAGCGTCGTCGTTTTTCCGGAGCCTGTCGGCCCGGTCACCAGGATAATGCCGTCAGAAAGGCCCAGCAAATGCTCAAACACCTGCTGGTCGTCTGAGAAGAAGCCGAGCTTAGGCAGCCCCAACGCCAGGTTTTGCTTGTCCAAAATACGCATGACCACGCTTTCACCATGCGCAGAGGGCACGGTGGAAACACGCAAATCAAGGTCGCGACCCATGATGTTGACCTGGATGCGGCCATCCTGCGGCACGCGTTTTTCTGATATCTTCATGGACGCCATGATCTTGACACGGCTGACGATGGCCGACTGCAGACGCTTCGGAGGGCTGTCCACCTCATGCAACACACCGTCAATACGGTACCGGACCCGGAAGCGTTTTTCCATCGGCTCCAGATGGATGTCTGATGCGCGATTGCGATAGGCCTCCAGAATAATCACATGCACAAGCTTGATGATCGGGGCATCCGACTCCGTGGATGACTCATCGCCCCCCCCCTCCTGTGAGCCAGCGATGTTGACTTCCACATTGCCATCCGCAACCTGGCTCAACATGGATTCCATATCGCTCTCTGCCGGATAGTACTTTTCCAGCGCCGCCTTGATGTCCTGCTTGGGCGCAACCACGGCATCCACATTGCATTTCAACAGGTAGCGCAAACTGTCCAATGAGTCAAAATCCAACGGGTCACTGACCGCCACCATGATGCCGGCATCTGTTTTGTGCACTGGCACTACATGATAACGCCGCGCCACCTCCACCGGAATGGCTTCGCGGACGTCGGCCGCCAATTCGACATTTTTAAGGCTGATAAGCTCCATGCCCAATTGATCGGCGAGCACACCCAACACATCCGGCTCGGTCAACACGGCATGCTCCATCAATAAATCCACCACCGACATGCCCGAATGCCCACCACTGGCGGCCTGCACCTGTTCAATCTGCGCCGCAGTCACTGCCCCGGCAGTTTGCAACAACTCCAGAACATAATCATCATTTGAGGTCACGAAACATCCTCCCCTTGCCGGGCATCTGGTGAAGCGCCCAACCGTGATTCCAAAATCTTTGCCGCTAATTGCGGATCCGCCTTCCCCCTGCTAAGACGCATCACCTGACCTATCAAAAACTTGGCCGCCGCTGCCTTGCCGCTGCGGAAATCCTGAACTGATTTCGGGTTTTCAGCCATCGCCCGGTCCACCATCGCCTCCACTGCGGTCGCATCGCTCACCTGCCCCAATCCACGGCTTTGCACAATCACGGCGGGATCGCCACCCTTTTCAAACAACTCGGCAAAAATTTCTTTAGCGGTATTCGAGTTCACCACCCGTTGTTCGGTCAATGCCACCAATTCCGCCAGCGCCCAGGGGGTGATCCGCACATCCCTGATGGACAGCTCCTTCTCCGCAAGCAACCGGAGCATCTCCGTCATCACCCAGTTTGAAACCGCCTTTGCGCTCACCGCCAACCGGGCCGCCGCCTCAAAAAAATCGCCTATTTCACGGTCTGCCGCCAGCACGCCAGCATCATATTCCGACAAACTGTATTCCTTCATCCAACGCACCCGGCGCTCACCCGGCAACTCCGGCAATTCCGACCGCCATTGGTCCACTTGTGCAACCGACAAACAAACCGGCAGCAAATCCGGCTCTGAAAAATACCTATAATCATGCGCATCCTCTTTGGACCGCATCGACAAAGTCACGCCCGTATCGGCATCCCAGCGACGGGTTTCCTGAACCACCCGCCCACCCTGCTCCAAGACCTGAACCTGACGAAGAATTTCATATTTTAACGCGTTCAACGCCCCTTTAAAGGTGTTTAAATTCTTAATTTCGGCTTTAGTACCCAGCTTCGCCTGGTCTTCCGGCCGGACGCTTACATTTACATCACACCGTATATTACCCTCTTCCAAGTTACCATCACTGACATTAGCGTACAACAGAATACGCCGCAACGCTATCAGATAATTAAAAGCTTCTTCAGGCGACACCATATCCGGCTCGGAGACGATTTCCATCAAAGGCACTCCGGCACGGTTGAAATCAACACCACTGGCCGACTTGAAGTGCATGCTCTTGCCAACATCCTCTTCAAGGTGGATACGGGTAACCCCGACACGCTTGAACACCCCGTTGACTTCAATATCTACCCCGCCTCCGATGCACAAAGGTTTATCGTATTGGGAAATCTGATAATTTTTCGGCATATCCGGATAAAAGTAACTTTTCCGGTCAAACTTGCTGTAATGACTGATCTGCGACCCGATCATAAGCCCGGTCATCACTGTTAAACGGATGGCTTCCTCATTCATCGTCGGCATGACTCCGGGAAACCCCAGACACACTGGACAGACCCGGGTATTCGGGGCATCACCGAAATGTGTCGCACAGCCGCAGAACATTTTCGATTTTGTTCGCAGCTGGACATGCACTTCCAGTCCTATGGTTGTCAAATAGGTCATATCGCCCTGTTTTCTGTCAAATGCGTGGACGGCTCCTCTCATATGCAAAGCCTATCCGCAAAACATTCTCTTCACGGCATGCGGGGCCCATGATTTGCAACCCCACAGGAAGCCCGGCACGTGTTGCACCACATGGAACTGATAAACCACAAATGCCAGCCAGATTGACCGGCACAGTAAATATATCACCCAGATACATTTGCAACGGATCCGCATTTTTTTCACCCAGCCGGTATGCGGGTGTCGGCGACACAGGGGCCAATAATGCATCACAGGTTTCAAATGCCGTGGTAAAATCACGCCGGATCAATGTCCGTAATTTTTGCGCTGACAGATAGTAGGCGTCATAATACCCGCTGCTCAACACATAGGTGCCAAGAATAATCCGACGCTTCACCTCTGCGCCAAATCCTTCCGCACGAGTCCGGCTATACATATCAATCGGGTCCGTTCCGCCTTGTGCACGAAACCCATACCGCACACCATCAAACCGCGCCAAATTAGTGGAAGCTTCCGCCGTAGCGATGATATAGTAAGCCGCAATGGCGTAGGAGGTGTATGGCAACGTGACTTCTTTGACTTCCGCACCCAGCTGACGGCAAACCTCAACCGCCTGACGGACAGACGCCTCCACCTCGGCATCCATGCCCGCCACAAAATACTCCTTAGGCAGCCCGATACGCATGCCCCTCAAGCCTTCAGTTAATGTCGCGCAATAATCCGGAACCGGCACATTCAGAGAAGTGGAATCCTTTACATCATGGCCGGCAATCATGCCCAGCAAAAGAGCGGCATCCTTCACATCACGCGTGAGCGGTCCGATCTGATCAAGCGAGGAGGCATACGCGGTCAACCCATATCGCGAAACACGGCCATAAGACGGCTTCAAACCCACGCAACCGCAAAAAGCCGCAGGTTGCCGGATTGAACCGCCGGTATCCGACCCCAATGCGGCCAACGCTTCGCCGCCCGCCACCGCCGCCGCCGAACCCCCGCTGGACCCGCCGGGCACATAATCGGGATGCCGCGGATTATGCGTCACCTTAAACGCGGAATTCTCCGTGGAAGATCCCATCGCAAACTCATCCATGTTGGTGCGGCCGAAAAAAATCGCGCCTTCCTCACGCAACCGGGCGATGACCCCGGCATCATAGGGGGAAACATATCCCTGCAGGATTTTCGACCCGCATGTGCAAGGCTGACCCTTGACGTTCAGATTGTCTTTAACCGCAATGGGGATGCCCAACAAACCGCCGCGTTCACCGCGGGCCCGGCGCGCATCGGCCACTTCAGCCTGCGCCATGGCAGCCTCTTCATCCACGTAGAGATAAGCATTGATCCGGCCATCATGGGCTTTAATGGCCGCCAAAAGCGATGCAACCAATTCCCGGGAGGAGCAATGGCCCGCATCCAGCAATTGGACGGCTTCATGCAAGGTAAGATGAGCAGACGATAAATCCATATCCCGTCATTCCACTATTTTGGGCACCATAAACTGACCACTTACGGAAGCCGGCGCATTTGCCAGGGCGTCTGCGTTGGATAACCCCGGCCGCGGCTCATCCTTGCGGAATACGTTGTGAAGCGGCGCCGGATGCGAAGTGGGCTCAATCCCATCCAGGTCAAGCGCGCGGATTTGATTGACGTACGCCACGACCTGATTTAACTGCGACTGGAATAACCGCACCTCATCCACGCTCAGGTACAAACGGGCCAGATTGGCCACGTAAGCCACATCAACACGATCCACCTTGCCAGAAACGTCCGCCATGCCAAGCGCCCCTCCATAATCATCCGTTAAAAACGGTCATAGATTATTCGTTACAAAAAGACAAAACAAGATAAGTTTACGTCCAATGGTATTTTTGTTATATGCAAACACACCATGAAAAGATGTATCCATTTTTTAGCACCACTCACACCTGTTGGCCTATTCCTGTTGACGTCTGCATGCTCCTCGCCAAAACCACATCCCACCATGCCGGCACCGGTCCCGCCCTTTCAGCAAGAAACACCGGCCGCATCCTCTGTAATGGCCATGCCGCAGACCGACATCCCTGATGATCTTTTTACCGCCCAAAGAACCGCCCACATCCGCCTGGCTGATATGGGCATCCGCACCGCCGATGCCACCACCCCTATTCCTCCCCATATCGCGGCCATACACAAGCGGCTCGCCTGTCAAATCCCCGGAGAAAAGACGAATGCCTACCAGGAAAAAGCAGAGGCACCTTATTCATTTCAAGAGGCCATCCGACAGGCGCAAAAAATGAAAGCGACGCATATGTTAACGAGTTTTATGGTTTCCGATCCGAAGGGAGCCGACCCAAGCGCCCACACACGAATGATCACCGAAATCACCGATGTGGAAAACGGATTAATCATTTTCCGGCATCAATATGATTGCCCTGCCGAAACGCAACCCGCATCAATGCCCGGACACTCAAGAACAGCTGGCAAATAAAAGAATCAGAATCACGGCGACCAGCGCCAGCATGATCAATGCGCGATTGCGGTACACACGCTCTTCCTGCCGCAAAGGACGGGTGCTCTGGAAACTGCCGGCGGACAGATAATTGGCCAGCCGGCCATCTGGCGGACGGCGTATGTTATCTGTTCCGGCGGGCGGGGTCCGATCATACACGCTGCGGTCAAAAAGTTCCGGCTGCCCCCCCTGCAGCGCACTCCGGGACGCATCAGCCGAATCACTACCAATACGCTTGCCTTTTTCGACCGCCTTGATTTCGCTTGTTACGGATCCGATCTGCTTCTCAAGCGCCCGAATCCGCTCTTCCAAAGGCGATCTTTTGCGATTGAAAAACGCCATGACTCAACCCCAATCCGACCCAAAAAGGCCTGTTTTACACAGCCCCCGGCCTCAATAGAATGAAATAAATCAGAAACAAAACAATGATGACCACCGCCAACGGAATACAAAACGCCACCCCGGCCCTGAGCCAAAAACTGAAATCCGATTCCATGCGCGTACCATCGGACGGGATTACCATGCCACCGGCTTTTGTTATTCCGCTCTCCTGCAATCGCATAGCCTCCATTTTGGCCATGCCCCGTTTGTAAAGGGATTTAGACTCCTCCACCACGGCCTGTGCTTTATTCAGTTCCGTCAAAAACACGTCATCGGCCCATGAGGACTCGTCCAATTTCTTCAATTCAGCCAGCGAAATGGAAAACCGGTCACGCATCACTGAAAGCACTTCCACCATGCGCATGGCCTGCACTTCTTCTTTTTCGATCTGCACAATGCTGCGCTCGAGCCGCTCGATCACATCATGCTTGCCTTTTTCATATTCCTCCTGCTTGCGCGCCAAAGACTCCAAATGCGCCTTTTCCTTCGCCAGATCTTCCTGCCGCATGCGCAACCGCTCAATCTCATCCGTCGAATCCGCAACCTGCGAAGATAATTGTTCCTTCTGGCGCTGCAAGCGCGCCTGACTTGCCTCGCTATTGATTTTCACAACCGGCTGGGTCTCGATTTCGGAACTGCTTTTCCGAGCCACAGTTGAGGGTGTCAAATCATCATCAAAGAAATCTGCACACATAGTTTACTCCTCTCCGCTGTTTTGACTGGTTGCATTAAAATGCACACCCTGTTTACGGGATAACCAGCAATTGCCCGACTTTCAATGTCTTGGATTCTGCCAGCAACTGCCGATTCGCCTCGTAAATCTTATTCCACTGATATCCATCCTGATAGAAATCCATGGCGATGGACGACAGCGTATCGCCAGGCCTCACCCGATAAGCACGCGGCTTGACCGTCTCATTCGTCCGCGCCGCATGCGAGACAACCAACATATCACTTACCGGCAAATTCGTGGCAGACACATCCAAGGGCCTCACGCCTCCGCTCCCCATCTCCATCTGCTCGGACGCTTGCTCATATTTGTGTTTGAAATCTTCGCGCTCCTGCCGCAATGAGTCAATCGTATTCCGCAATTCTGAATTTTCCTGCCGCAACGCCAGATTTTCTTCGACAAACCGATTGGGTCTCAATACCGTAGCTGCGTACATCTGCCCTGCGGCCCGGATACGGCCCTCGATCATTTGCCGTTTTTCCGTGGCAGGCCGCATTTCCAGATACCGCTGGTAGTCGTAAATCGCCCGCACATAGTCTTTTTTATAATCATGCCACAAAATTGCCATGTCCAAATGCGCACGCGCCAAGCGCGGATTGGCATCCAATGCCGCCAGATACAGCCGCAATGCGGAATCAATATCGCCTGACTCTGCGCGTGAGCGTGCCTTTTGAATGATCGGTTCGCTCACTTCTCTATCTTCTTGTCTTGCAATTTTTTGCGAGCATCCACAGGCCAGTGTTACAACTAAAAGAAGGGTTCTGCCTATTAAACATCTAATCCGCACGTTTCACCTCAAATTCATTGGATTATCACAAAAAAGAACCGACTTGTCAAATGGACGGAAAAGCCTCCATGAATTAACAAACGATATCCTGTTGAAAAAAAAAAGCAAATCCTCAAGAATAGATTCATATTTCTTAATATCCATTCTTAAGTTTGAATTCTGGAAATGGAGTTTAATGTGAACACATCAGCAATGCTTACGCGCGCCCGTGAAATCATTGAAATTGAAATTGAAGGGCTCCGCCATGTGCAAACATTAATCGATCAGGGATTTGTTGTTGCCGCACAACTGATGCTGGAATGTCTGAAAACCAATGGCAAGATCGTGGTGTCAGGCATCGGGAAAAACATGCATATCGGCGAAAAAATTTCAGCAACCCTCGCCAGTACCGGAGCCACGAGCGTGTTCCTGAATCCCGCCCAAGCTTTGCACGGGGATCTGGGCATTCTACGCAAAGGAGACATCTTGTTGTTGCTCAGCTATTCGGGAGCCTCGGATGAACTTCTGGCATTAATCCCTGCGGCCAAACGGCTGCAGGTTGGAATCATCGCCATGACCGGGGACCTGAATAGTCCCCTGGCTGGATACTGCGATGCCATTATCCCTGTAACCGTACCGCGTGAAGCCTGCCCTTTCAACATGGCGCCAACAGCCAGCACAACGGCGACACTGGCGGTCGGGGATGCCTTGGCCATGGTACTGCTGGATGCACGCGGATTCCTCATCGAAGACTATGCGAAGCTGCATCCCGCCGGCGCGATCGGCCGCTCATTGCTGCTGCGCGTATCGGACATCATGCGCACAGGAACACGGCTAGCCGTGGTGAAAGAAGATGCCAAGGTCAAAGACGCGGTATTTGCAATGACCCAGGCCAAGTCAGGCGCCACGGCCGTCGTCAGCAAAGCCGGGACACTGGCCGGCATCTTCACTGATGGAGATCTCCGCCGCCTGATTACACAAAAGGCCGACCTGCTCGACATGTCAATCGCCAGCGTGATGACCCGCAACCCCATCTGCATCCGCGCGAATCAACTGGCCGCCGATGCACTGGCGGTTTTCGAGGGACACAATATTGATGACTTGGTGGTGGTGGATGCACAAAACAAGCTTGTAGGCGCGGTGGATATCCAAGATTTACCTAAACTAAAAATAATGTAGCCATTAGCCGCCATGCGTAATTTATTTGACAAAACACCATTCTCTAAAACCGCAGGCACGGCGACGACGGAGAACGGCAATAATCTACAGATGCCGGATCGCGTTTCCAAAACCGCATGGACCCAATCTTCCGCATGGGGAAAAACTAAGAGGTTCTGAAAAAGTCGACACCGCCAATCCAGCAACATTGACAACAAAAAGATACGGCCGCACTATTTTAAAATTTTCCCGTGCGTTCCCGCGGCTGTCAAGATTTTCCAGCGGACATCGAGGACAAAAAGCGGGATATCCGATGGACTCGAGACCGCAAAGGTGTTGCGGCCGGGGTGCAAGGCCAGCGGAATAATCCACGTGCGGATCATTCCGGGTGCAAAAACGGTTGTCGCGCCGTTCACTAAAATAGTTTTCGGCCTGTCAGCCGAAGCAGCAACCATTTCAAGACTGCCACTCATTGGCACTTCTTTCAGGTTGTAGAGGATGATAGAGGCGGCTTGTTTCAGAATACGGTAATCTTCGAAATGTCCCTGTTGCCACCCCGGTTTGGCATAACCCCACCCCTCACCGTAAAGCCGCAACACATCCCGTCCATTACGGCGAGCCGCCGCAACAAGGTCTTCCGCCGTATTATAATAAATCCGGGTAACCACCCGGTTGGTCAGCGCATCGGCATAATCCATCTCAGGGAACACTTTCCATCGGCGCAACACCAATGCGGATCTGTTTGTGATAGACGCACAGCGGGCAAAATAGGATTGAGGGAACGTCCATTCCCCAAGTTCTGCCTCAAATTTTCCCCGGTTTAGCTCCAGAAAAGCCGCCTCGGGATATTTTTCGTAAAATTGTTCAGCGGTTTTCCTCCAATCAAGCTGCCGGTAAGTTTCAACCGGCTCATCGGGCACCGTAAATGTGTAATTAATATTTCCGGGATTGTGTATTGCCAACTCATTCCAAGGCTCCAGCCACCGATCTGTCAAAACCGGGGTTCCCTCAGGAAGATTTTTTAGAACCCAATCATTTATTTTATAATATGGCGTGGGCGTCCCTTCCAGATGGATGATGGCGTATATCGGGCAGATGGTGAGAGTCAAATACCCGCCCGCAAGCAACGTCCACACGACGGTGCGCACAACACGGATCCGAATGAAACGCTGCTGAATGCCGAGGTAAACACCCACGCTCATCAGTAGCATAAAATGCGGCCAAATCCCTGAAAAATAAGTAATCTTGGCAATCCCCCCGCCTACCACCGCAACATAAACGAACACAACAACAATATGCAGCATGCAAATCCATGCCAGTGACCGGTATTGCCTGGTCTGCTCATCCGCCCCGCGTAAAGCCAGCACCGCAAGCACGACAAAAACGATGAGCAGTATAACTGCAAACACATTTTCACCGGCGAAATAAGCAGGCAGAAGACGCAAAAATTCAGACTTTGCATCCATCCCGATGTGGTGGCCGCCCCCGATGGAATTTTTAATCGCCTCCTGCGCTGCCCGGATAACCCAGCGACTCATCAGCAACCCGAGCAAAATGGACCCGGTGAAAAACAAACCGAGGAAGCCGCGCCGCTTTTCCGTTCCCTTTGCAAACGCACCCAGCCCGAAGATAAAAATCAACACAGCCTGCAGAGCGACCACCATCCACACACACATATGCATGTGGCAGGCCAATGCGGCCGCCACAAACCAGCAAAGCCAATGCCTGTACTGCGGCTGTTGTTTTTTCTGCAAGTGGTCCTTAATTACCCAGAACGCCCAGAACAAAGCCGTCGACCAGCAAATCACACCCGCGTAATAGTAAGCGCTTCGGGAAAAATACAATTGATATGGATTAAAGACAGCCAGCAGCAAAACCCACACAGCAGGGCCTGCCCCGAACCAGCGCCGTGCGAATCGCCAGATGAAGAAAAGCGCCAGAACGCCCATGGCTGCAAACGGCAACCGCACGACAAACGGGGTTGCCGGCAACCCTGTCTTTATCAGCGTCAAAACAATCACCTCATTAAAAGGTATCTGGTTCAGCCATGGAAAGTCCCGCCAAAACTCGGCGATATTCTGATTCCTACAGGCCAATGCGTAAAAGTTCATCGTATCCGCTTTGAATGGCGCAAATGACAGCATGAAAAAACGCAGGAACGCACCCGCCGCAAGCAAGGCCACTACCAGCATTTTAATAAGGTTTTTCTTCAGCATATTGATCCATTTTCCTCGTTGCAAACATCTGCGGCTCCATCGGCACTGCACCGGTTTATTGCCCGCGCCCCGCCACCCGTTTAATAAATGTGCGCAACACTCTTTCGCTCTTTAATTCGTCGCGACCCAAACATAAATTCAAAAGGCTCCGCAAAATTTTTCCCGGATAAAAGAGTGCCTTAAAAAAAACAAAACCTGCATATCCCCTGAAACGCAACCGCTTCAAGTCTTCGCTGGAAATATTTTCCGACCAGCTCTTAAAACGCGACAAATCTCCAATGGATAACAAATCTTCAAAAAACTCCGGGGTTAACGCCACCTTGCCCGCGGCATACTGCTGGTTAAACAGTTCGCATCCGGGAAGAAGGGAGAACAACCCTATCACGCATTCATCCAATCCAAGCCGCGCCAGGCGATGTGCATAGCGGATCGTTTCCTTCGCCTCCTGCAAGGTTTCGTCAGGCAGCCCAACCATGAAATAACAGGTCGACTTGATTTTCTCCTTCCGCGCCAGAATCACAGCCTTCTCCACATTAACAATATCAAGATGTTTTCTGATGATCTGATTGCGAACCCGCTCCGAAGCGCTTTCCAATGTAAAAACAACCAGCGTACATCCCGTCCTTTTCATTTTTTCCATCAATCCCGGATCCAATAAAGTCTCCGCCCTCATCCCATTGCTTGGCTGCCAGACCACGGGCAGGTTTCGCGCCGATAGCTCTTCGCAGAACTGATGCAGCCATTTTTTGTTTGCTCCCAGGTTTTCATCCTCAAAATGAAAGTCGGTTACGCCATAATTCCGGTATAAAAATTCCATTTCCTCCAAAACATTCTGAACGCTTCGCACTCTCCATCGACGGCGCCAAATCAACGGCGTGGTGCAAAAGGTGCATTCGTACGGGCATCCGCGCCCGGCCAAAACAGGCACCCACTTTTTATGCCATGAGCAACCGTGCGGTTCGTTTGCAGAAAAATAGCTCTCCAGTTTTATCGCCCTCCAGTCGGGCATCGGAATTTCATCTAAATCCGCGATCAGTTCTTGCGCCGGATTCACATGAATCCGGCCGTTTTTCTTGAACACGATCCCGTTTATACTTCCCAACCCGGCCGGATCACGGCATATCGCCAATAAAGGCTGCTCGCCTTCACCAATGACGATGCAATCGGCCTCCGTGTTTTTCAGGGTGTATTCCGACAGGCAGGATGCATGGGCGCCGCCCAGAACAATCAATGCGCCCGGATTAGCGATGCGAATCAACCGGACAAGTTCCCGTATCGCCAGATAAGAGGAAGAATATAAAAGACTTATGCCGATCACCCTTCCTGCCGCAGGGATTCGGCGGACAATCTCTTCAAAGGTCAAGCCCCGCAACATCATGGTATTCCACTGCGTGTACTGCGTATGCCATTCACCAAGCGCATCAATAAACTCAACAGGAAACCCATGGCGCTTCAAATAGGCTGACAGATACAACAGCCCTAATGGCGGCACCACCCCAGCGGTGACTTGCGTCTTGCTGAATAGCTGCGGGGGGTTAATTAATACAACGCTCATTGCATCCTCTCGCCATCCGGGCTATACTGGTTTCCACCCTGCCACATAATATTGCGCACCAAGCGGAATTTGACGGCACCTGTGTTCAACCCATCGGCTTCCCTTGAATTTAAAAGGCGAAAAGAGAATATAAGCCTGCTCAAAAACGGAGAGCCCTGTCTCGTCCATCAGACGCGATGAAAGCCGCCGGGACAGCAATTGTGCATCACGGTCAAATTCACACCGGGAGACCGCCAACCGTGTCAACGGATTAAACGGGTTATGTTCAAAAATTAAAAGTACTCCACCCGGCTTTAAAACCCGGAAAACATCCTCCAGCAGTCCGCCCCTGTCGCCAGGCAATACGTGATGGAGCACGCAAACGAGAAACGCGGCATCAAAAGAGGCATCCTGAAAAGGCAAAACCGCCCCATCATAGACCTCGTAATTAACCTTCGGGTTTTCACGGCGGGCCCGCCCAATGCTGGCCGGCGAAACATCCGCTCCTGTAAGATTCCCTACCCTTTGGAAAAGGAATCCATCCGTTTTGCCAACCCCGCAACCGACATCCAGCACATGCAGCTGACAGGCAGGCCCCAACCGACGATTCAACACATCGACAATGTAATCCGCCTTGGCCGACATGTAATAGTCATGCTTCTGCCCCATAAAGCGGATGGATTTTTCCACCACATCGCCATAGCTTTCACCATATTCATCAAAGACAGGCTTCATGCATCCATCTCTTCATCACGCACGATGTAAAGCGGCCGTTTCTTGGATTCATCAAAAATACGACTGATATACTGTCCAAGCAACCCGATGGCTGCCAACTGCACCCCCCCCAAAAAAAGGATCAGCACGCTCAGTGATGCCCAACCGCTGATCCAGCCCGCACGCCCCGAAATCTTTTCCCAGATGATGTAAAACGCAAAGAGGGCAGATCCTGCAGCAATAAACACTCCTATATTCATCATCCATTGCAACGGCTTGACCGAAAAAGAGGTAATACCATCCCACGCCAGCTTGAGAGATTTCCAGACAGGATATTTGGTTTTTCCGGCATGCCGCGCGGCACGGTCATATTCGACGGCACATTGTTTAAACCCGACCCAAGAGGTCATGCCCCGCATGTAACGATGGGTTTCACGCATCGTTTTTAGCGCATTGACCACACTGCGATCGAGCAGACGGAAGTCGCCCGCATCTACCGGCACTTTAACGTTGCACATGGCGTGAAAGATGCGGTAAAAACCGGCGGCGAGCATTTTTTTACAAAAGCCCTCCCCTTCGCGTTTGCAGCGAACGGCATAAACGACTTCAAATCCTTCGCTCCATTTGGCAATCAAGGCTGGAAGCACCTCGGGCGGATCCTGCAAATCGGCATCCATGATGACAACCGCATCGCCGGAAGCATAGTCAAGTCCGGCTGTGATGGCAGCCTGATGGCCAAAATTCCGTGACAGCCGCACAAGCCTGAGGCGGGAGTCTTTGCCAGCCTCCTGTTTGGCCCAGGCGGTGGACCCATCCGTTGACCCATCATCCACCAAAAGAAGATCCATTTCCTCCGGCTGATCGGCCATGGTTTTCTTCAACCGCTCCCACAACAAAGGCAGGTTTTCCTCCTCATTCAGGAATGGAACCACAATGGTAATTTTACGGCCGTTTTTTTGTGTCGTCACGTTCTCGCCTCCTCACCGGGCACCCTTCCAAACACACCGGGAAACCCATAGCAATGCAACGATGCTTGAAACACCAAGCGCACCGATGATCTGCCATACGGATTCATGCCAAATCAACCCGGCCGCCACATAGCCAATGGCACAAACCAACAGCGGCACCATAACAGCAAAACGTCGTTGCGCCAATTCATAATTTATCAGCACCATTATCAATGCCAGAGGGCTCAACGCCAAGACCATGCCCCTAAACCAACCCACCGCATCAGGAGCCGCTGATCCTGCCACCCATTTAAGCAACCAAGGGGCTAAAACAAGGCAGGCCGCGCCCGCCACGCCCACCACTAAGAGCACCAGTCCGGAAGCCTTCAGCAATATCTTCCGGCTAGACATGCTGGACTCCCCTTTGGACACAACTTTCGGGAACAGGGCTGTTGCAATCGGCTGCGGCAGAAAGAACACCATTCTTGCCAACACAACGGACTTGGCAAAAGCACCCGCAAACCCAGGATCAAAAAACCGTTTTACCAGCACCACATCCGCAGTAGACATGACAGAATACCCGGCCATCGCAAGGAAAAATTGCCAGCTATAGGCATAAAACCCGTCAACACGGACCGGTTTCGCGCGCACACCATTCAAACATTTTGACACCCCGATGAATGTAATCATCAAGCCGAATGCCAGTCCTATCACATGTGCCAAAAGTGCCATCTGCCATGTGCTGACCCACCAGACAAGCGGCACCACCAGCAACAACCGGGCCCCACACCAGGACATTCCGCTGACCGCCGACCACCCAAAAGCCTGCACCCCATTCAAAACACCCATGGTAAACACGGTAAACAAAGACAAACACAAACAAATCATGACGCCCATGACCGCCCATGTCCCCGGCAGATTCAGCCATGTCGCCAAAATGTGCCGGCTAAAAAACATGACCACACCCACCAGAAGGCTGAGCATGACGCCTTTTTGCAGCAACCATGAAAGCATGGCCTTGATGCGAGGCCGCGCACCGTCTTGCATAAAGTGTGCGCTAAAATGCGTCACCGACAAACCCAGTGCGGTTAAAGGGCCTGACAGCGCCATCCACAAGGCAAAGATCGCCATCAGACTGCCGTAGTCATTCGGCGACAGCATACGCATCAACAGTATTTGAAAGGTGAAATTGGCCACATTGCCCACTTGGGTCGCCGTGAACAACAGCAGGCTGTCTTGAATCAACCGATCTTTGACCGGCTGATCCACATGAAAAATGCTGCCGACAGTCCGGTCATAAAACGCAACCACCCACCGTAACGGCGAATAAAGCAGCCGCAATCGCAACAAGGCAATCATCATCTCCAGCGAAGCTCTGGTTATCTGCACCTTGGACCCTTCCACATCCCGCCAGACCGTCGGAATTTCCTTGATCACATATCCGGCCCGCCGGAGCTGGAACAACAGATCAACGTCAAACGCCCAGCGCGTAATGCCCAAATATGGCAGGATCTTCAAAAGTGCAGCGCGCGCCATCAGTTTGGCCCCGCATTGCGTATCAGTCAACGGCAGGCCGAAAAACACCCGGGTCAGGGTATTGAAAACCCGGGAGGCGATACGCCGTGATAATGGTTGCGGCGGAGCAACGGTTGATTCTTTGCGCCAGCGCGATGCGATAATCCCGCCTGCCTCTCCCATATGATCCACCAACGCCTGGAATGCTTCAGGCGGTGTGGCCCCATCGGCATCCACAAAACCAACCAGGGTGCCACGTGCCTGCGCAAACCCGCGCATCAATGCGCCACCCTTGCCAACCGCCTTGGGGATGACCAGACATTGGAGACACGCATATTGCGGCTGGTAAGACCGGACAATTTCCTCGGTCCGGTCCGTGGAGCCGTTGATCACCACGGTCAATTCCACCTGGCCACCATAGCGTCCGGAAAAATACGGCAGATACGCATCAAGCATCCGGCCAATCCGTTTTTCTTCATTATATGCGGGAACAACAATGGTGAGTTGCATAGCAGGAAGTCTGCCATATTCGTCGTCCTATCAGCAACTTGTAAATCACTGCGCTTGATCTTGTCCTCACAACCGCCTATTCTGAACGACATGCAAATCATAAAAAAATGGCGCAACAATCCATGGCTGGCCCAAACCGGCACCATCATTGTTTTCATTGCACTCACCGCCGGCATTATGCTGGCCGCCAACCAGCCGCAAATCCGCCAGATCTTCAGCATGGAGCGTATTGAAGCACTGGCAGACCAGTGGGGCATATGGGGACCATTTGTTTTCATCCTGGCCGGAATCATCATGCCGCTTGGATTCCTTCCCCGCTGGCCTCTTTGCGTGGCCGCCGGATTGCTATATGGAGTATTTCAAGGCGCATTGCTGGCCACTGCCGCATCTTTGATCGGCGCATGGCTGCAGTTTTTCATGGCACGCGCCATCTTACCTGGTCTTGCGAAGAAATTATTGGCACACCGGAAACTTACCCTGCAGACCATCCCCGCCCATCATGCATTCCTTTACCTTTTCCTGCTGCGCGCCTTTCCCCTCTCCAACTTCGTGCTCACCAACCTGCTGGCCGGCACACTTAAAGTGCGGACGCTGACCTATCTGAGCGCCAGCTTCCTTGGCATGCTGCCGTCTTCCATCACCTATGCAGCGCTGGGCAAAGCGGCAAAATCCTCGAATCTGTCATATCTTATTCTTGCAATCAGCGGTTTCGCCATCCTGACGGTCGGCGCAGTTGTGGTCCGGCAGCGCTGGAAAAATCGAACGCCACCCGCCTGAACTTGCCTTATCCGCATGTTTTAAACACAAAATCCGGGCGAATGCGATTGCATCTCATCGCGCCCTGTGCTATAGACGCAAAGTTTATGTGATTGCAGGGACAGCAAGGGAGTTTTTGTGTATTTAAAGTCAATAGAGATGCACGGGTTCAAGAGTTTTTCCGATAAGACAAAACTCGAAATCGAACCCGGACTAACGGCAATTGTCGGGCCTAATGGTTGCGGGAAAAGCAATATTGCAGATGCCTTTCGATGGGTGCTGGGCGAGCAAAGCGCCAAAGCGTTGCGCGGCAGCAAAATGGAAGACTGTATTTTTAACGGCACCGACGAACGCAAACCCCTTGGCATGGCGGAAGTCAGCGTCACCTTTGCGGATTGTGAAACCACGCTGGGCGTGGACTATAACGAGGTCACTGTCACCCGCCGGGTTTTCCGTTCCGGTGAAGGCCAATACCTGCTGAATAAGACCCCCTGCCGCCTCAAGGATATCCACCGCCTGTTCATGGGCACCGGCATCGGCACCACCTCCTACTCCATGCTGGAACAGGGTCGGATCGACCAAGTGCTCAGCCAGAAACCCGAAGACCGGCGCAGCGTTTTCGAAGAGGCCAGCGGGATCACCAAATTCAAGACCGACAAAAAAGAAGCGCTGCGCAAGCTGGAATACACGGACGCCAACCTGCTGCGGATTGCCGATGTCATCCGTGAAGTCAAGCGCCAGATCGGTTCGCTGCAACGGCAGGCAGGCAAGGCACGGCGCTATCAGGAACTGCGCAACGAACTGCGCCGGCTTGATATTTACCTGACCCAGAACCGCCTGAAATCCGCCGAGGAAGCGATCCTCATCCTCGAACAACGCATCGCCGAAATCAGCAACCAATTGACCGAGGCCCACGCCGCGCTTGAGTCCACCGAGCAGGAAACCTCCGGTTTGCGCCAGGCATTGCTCCAAATTGAACGTGAAATCGCCGGCGTCCTTGAAGCAGGCGTACAGGCCGAAAACCGCCTGAACCACGCCCGGGAACTGATCCAAGTCAATCACCAACGCATTGACGAATACCGGCTCCTTGCCGACCGGGATGCGAAAGAAATTGAAACCCATCGCCAGCTGGTGGTCGAAAAACATGCGGGTTTGGAGGAAATTGCACATCTGCTGAACACCGCAAAAGAAGATGCGCAACAGGCGGAGGCAACACTGCAGGCCGCCGTGAAAACACTGGCGGAATATCAGGCGCAAATTGAATCGGCCCGTGCTGAAATTCAGCAGGGCCGCACAGACACCATCAATTATGAAGGTGAGCTGGGCCGCCTCCAGAATGAACTTGCGTCCATGGATGCCCGTGACCGGGAAAACATGATCGGTCGCGAGCGGCTGACCGCTGAAAAATCGCAACTGGCCGAAGTCATGGCCGATTTTGACCAGCGCCAGACGGAAATGGAACTCTCGCTATCCATGGCACACACCGATGTGAACGCCACGGAAGCCGGTTTTCAAGAGCTGGAACAACAGCGCCAGACCACCACACACCGCTTGCGCGAACTCCAGCTCAAACTGACCGATATACAGTCGCTCATGGCCGCGCGGCAGGCACAGGTTGAAATTCTGAAGAACCAGGACAGCCAGCAGGAGGATTTCTCATCCGGCGCACGCTGGATTCTAGATGCTGAAAACCCGCTCGCCACCGACCGCGCAAAAATCACAGGCACACTGGTTTCTTTCATTGATATCAACGAAAAATATGCCTTGGCGCTCGAGGCCGCGCTACGGCCATGGCTGGATGCGATTGTCGTGGAAAGCCCGCAGGATGCGCTGGACATCCTGGCACAACTGGCCTCACAACAAGCTGGCGCCATCCGCCTAGTCAGCGCCGCGGCAGACACCGCACCCACCAAGCCCGACACCGATATGCTGATTTCAAAAATCAACTGTCCTGCACCGGTCCGTCCGGTTTTGGAAAAGCTGATCGGACATGTCCGCCTGGTCGAAAAGCCCACCGATATTCCAATGCCGCCTCCGGCAGGCAGCGCGTATGTCACACCCGCCGGGCTGTTCCTGACCGGCGACGGTGCGGCCGAACTCTGGATGCGCGAAGCCCAGGCGTCCACGCCTCTTTCGCGCAAGCTGCTGCTGGATGAAGCCCGCACCAATCTGGTGGCATTGCAGCAATCACGTGAAGAGCATCTCGCCCAATCCGCCGCCGCACAAGAGGCACTGGTCGAAATTGAGCGTAAGATCACAGCCGCCCGCCAGCAGCTGGACACCACGCGGCACGCCATGGCACAAAAGCAGGGCGAACAACAGATGGCCACGCGCCAAGCCAACGAAGCCCGCAAACGACTGGAAACCGTCACCTGGGAACTGGAGGCGCTGACAACTGGGGGGCTGGCCGGCGACACGCAAAAAATAGAAATCAGCCGCAAGATCGGCGACACCACCCAGCAACGCGATCAACTGCTCCGCCGGATTCAGGAACAAACCGCCCAGCTACAGATTGCGGAACAGGAACATGCCGCCCGCCAAACCGATGCCGCCGATTGCCGCATCCAGTCATCCCAGATCCAGCAACGACTGGAGACGTTGTCACACCAGCAGCGTTCGGAGCAGCAGCGCATCGCAGAGCTAGAGCAATCCATTGCGGGCCGCACGCAGGCGTTGCAGTCCTACGAAGGCTACATGCAACGGCTCAAGGATGCCATCGCCACCACACAGGACCAACTGGCATCTTTGGAAACCGCAGTGCAAAACACCCAGGACAAAGCCAACATGCTCCGCCGGCAACGCGACCAACATGCGGAAGTCCTGCAAGCACGCGATGCGGCCCTGACACAAAAGCGGCAGGAGCTGGAAACAACGCGCAACGCGAAAAGCGACCTTGAAATCCGCATCTCTGAAGCGCGACTGCGCCGGCAGACCCAAGTTGACCGCGTGACTTCAGAATACCATTTAAGCATTGAACAGGTCATGGCCGAGCCGTCCCCTGAATGGGAAACACCGGAAGCGCCGACCCTGGAAATGGCGGAAACCAGCCTGGCGGAAATCCGCGCCAAAATCGAAGCCATGGGCCCCGTCAATCTGGTGGCCATCGATGAATACAAGGAACTGGAAGAACGTTTTTCATTCCTCACCACGCAGGAGAAGGATCTGGTCAACGCCAAGGAACAGTTGCTGGACATGATCAGGACCATCAACAAAACCACCTCCGAAATGTTCCAAACCACGTTCACCCAGATCAACATCAACTTCCAGACGATGTTCACCCGCCTTTTCAACGGCGGATCCGCACGGCTCGAGCTTTCCGAAGGCGAGGACGTGCTGGAATGCGGCATCGAGATCATCGCCCGACCACCGGGCAAACGGCTGCAGAATGTTTCACTGCTCTCCGGCGGTGAACGCACCCTGACGGCCGTCGCATTACTTTTTGCCATCTACATGATCAAACCCAGCCCTTTCTGCCTGCTGGACGAGCTGGATGCGCCGCTGGATGAATCCAATATCGGCCGTTTCGTAAACGTGCTGCAGGACTTCCTCAAACAGTCGCAGTTCGTCGTCATCTCGCACAACCGCAAAACCATCGCCGCGGCCAATATCCTCTACGGCGTCACCATGCCTGAGAAGGGCGTCTCCAAGATTGTCTCCATGAAGTTCACGCATCAACCCGAGAGCCAGACGGCGACGGAAAATCCGCCGCCGAAAACAAGCTTCACCCCCGATATCGAGACCCCGACCCAAGAAAATGCATGAACAAGGGCATTAACAGCCACGATCTGCTTCAATGCGCCACCGATGCGGCCAAGCAGGCAGGTCTGCACGTGCTGCAGAACATCGACCGCCGCCGCGAAGTGTTCAAATCGTTCCGCCATGATGTCAAGCTCCAGCTCGACCTAGAGGCGCAGGCGCAAGCCGAGACTGCCATCCGCGCCCGCTTCCCGGAACATGCGATCCTCGGAGAAGAGGATGAGGAAGGCAAAACACAAATCCAATCGCCATTCCGCTGGATCATCGACCCCATCGACGGCACTGTGAATTTTTCACACGGGTTCCCGATCTGGTGCTGCTCCATTGCCGTGCAGTTTGAAAACCAAACCGTTGCCGGCGCGGTTTTCGCCCCTGAAATGAACGAGCTCTACCACGCCACATGGAACGGCCCCGCCTATTGCAACAACCGCGAGATCCGCGTATCCGAAGTGGATGCGCTAGCCACCTCCATGATTTTCACAGGCTTGGACAAAAAAGCCGAACCCCATCATAAGCCTTTCAACCTGTTCACCCGCATTGCCGAAGCGGTGCAGCGGCCACGCATTATCGGCTCCGCCGCGCTGGATCTCTGCCACGTCGCCGCCGGGCATGGCGATGGCTATTTTGAGAGCGGCATTTACATATGGGACATCGCCGCCGCAGGACTGATTGTCGAACGCGCCGGCGGGCGCACCGAAATCCTGGCCCACAAAGAAAACCACCGCATGGCTTACCTAGCCACCAATGGCCGCATCCACGGTGAATTCAAAAGCCTGTTGCTCACCGCCATGCCGGATACAAAGATCTAAGACCGCCTCGCAGCGAAGAGGCAGATCTATTTTTGTTCATGTGCAAATGCAGAATATCCGACACTCAAAAAACCCCACCCCCCCCCCAGCCACCTGATGTGTCGTGCAACAGCCCGACACGCGACGATTCGGGGCTGTTGACATCATCCCCTGATGGTATTATTTTAAAGCAAAGAGAAAGGATGTGTTACATGAAGCGTTTTTTGAGAATTCTGGGGGTGTGCGTCGCAATTCTGATCGTTATCCTGCTTATCCTAAACTGGCAACTGGGCAACATCATCACAAGCGCCGTCAACACGGCGGGCCCATCGGTCTTAAAAGTGCCGGTCCACGTCCAGGAAGTGCAGTGCCGCATTTTTCAAGGGAAGCTCCACATCAAAAACCTAGTGTTGGGCAACCCCGAAGGGTTTTCAGAACCCTCGATGTTTGAACTGGGTGAACTGGTCATATCACTGTCGCCAGCCTCCCTGTTCAGCAACACCATCCATATAAAGGAAATCCTGATCACCGCCCCGCAAATCACATTCGAGCAGACGCTGCATGGCAACAACATCGGGGCGTTACAGAAAAACCTTGAAAGCGGATCACCCAAAGAAGAAGCAAGCAATGCGTCCAAAGGCGAAAGCCAGAAAAAAATCGTGATTGACCATGTGCTGGTGAGCAACGGGAAAATCACGCTGAAGATGGGCGTGGGCGGTTCGCTGCCACTGCCAAAGATCGAGCTTAAAGACATCGGCAAGAATGATCCCAACGGCACCAGCATTGTCGGCGCCATCAAAGAAATCCTCGGCGCTATCATCAAGAGCATCACCACCGCTGTGTCCAGCTCAGGGAAGCTGGCGGTGGATGGCGCAAAGAAACTAGGCACATGGACGGCCGGACAAACCAAGGACCTCGGGAAAGACGCCGCTAACGCGGGCAAGGCGGTCGGCGATGCCGCCAGTTCCGCCGTAAAAGGCGTGATGAATGTTTTCGACCGGAAGAAATAAACTGGAACGCACAAAAAAAGGCGGCAGGACTGCAACGTCCTGCCGCCTTTTATTCACACTTTGCGCTATTTCGTTTCGCAAGCCTTTTCAGCCGTGCACGCCGCTTTCGGAACGCACTCTTTTTGGGTTTCACACTTCACCTGCTTGGACTTATCGCATTTGCAGCAACATTCTTTCTTCACCTCACACGACTTCGCCTTTTTGCACTCCGGCTTGCTGCCGCATTCCCACGTTTTGCAGCCGCTCATAACCACCATGACCGCCGCCACCATCATCCAACCAACGATCTGTTTCAACATGCCGCATCTCCCTGGATTTTATTGCCCGACCGATCCCCTCATTAGAGCTGTATGACGCACGATACTACCAGCACCGCCAGACGTGTAAAGCGTTTTGAGGGCTTCACCGCACCACCAGGAACCAGCAAACCACCACGGCAAGGATAATGCGGTAGACCGCAAAGGGAATAAAGTTGCGGGTCTGTAGATAGCGCATCAAGAACGCCACCACCGCCAGCGCCGTCACAAACGACACGGCCATCCCAATCCCCAACGCCATCCATTCAGCCGGCGCAAACTTGAAACCGGTTTTCACCAGCGCATACAGGGACGCCGCCCCCAGCGTCGGGATCGCCAGGAAAAAAGAGTATTCCGCCGCAACCATGCGGGAACAGCCCAACAGCATCGCGCCAATAATGGTGGCGGCCGACCGAGAGGTGCCCGGCACCATGGCCAGGCACTGGATCAACCCGATTCCCAGCGCCATCTTGAAGGTCAACTGGGCCAGCGTCATAATTTGAGGGGTCAACCGGCGCCGCTCGATCAACCATAAAACCACGCCACCCGCACCCAGGGCGCCTGCCACCACCGCCGGCCGCATCAAACGAGCCTTAAGCCAATGATCGAGCATGAAGCCAATCACCAGCGCCGGAAGCACGCCCACCAATGTTTTGCCCCACACAGACCAGACCTCACGCTGCTGTTCCGCATGCATCCCCCGCCGCCACGGCCAGAGCCGATGCCAGAAATAAATCACCACCGCCAGAATGGCACCCATCTGGATAACAATTTCAAACATGCCGGTAAACTTTTCCGACCCGACATGCAGCCATTGGTCCAACAGGATCAGATGGCCCGTGCTGCTGACCGGCAGGAACTCGGTCAACCCCTCCAGCAACCCCATGGCAAGCGCTTTCCAATATAAGATATCCATAAAAATCAATCCTCCTGATTCTGCAGGCGCGGCGCGGGGTTTTGGATTTCCTTCTGCTCCTGCCGGATGGCCGTCACAACCTCCTCATCCAGCAACCCGGCAGCCACGCCAGATTCAGCAAGCTTCAGGGCGTGTTCAATCAGGTAAAGCGCATCTTCCCGGTTGCCCGCCTCATGGCACACCAGGGCCAGCCCTTCATAGCCATCGGGATCATCCGGACGCGCCAGAATCAACTCCTGAAACTTGCGCTCCGCCATGAGCACATCACCACTTTCCAGCATTCCAAAGCCGTCATCAGCCAGGGTCCAGTCCCAATCATCCTCGCCATAGGGCTTGATCTCCGGCAATTCGTCCCGAAGCCGCGCCTGCAAGGCCTCGATCTGTTTGCTCGCCTGCACTTTTTTCAATTGTTTCGACATGGTTTCCGTCTTTCACGCCTTTCCGCATCCCGCGCATCTCATTTACTACGCAACGCCTGCCCGATGCGCCGCCACACCGCCTGTTTTTCCGCCTCCGGCGCCGCACCCCATATTTCCATCAATTGCGCATCAAGGGATTGTTGATCATCACCGGCCATACAAAGGGCTGCTGCTGCCGCGCCGCGCGCATACCGCTGCGGCTCAACCCCCTGCCCCAAAGCCAGCCGCATGGTCCCGACCAGACGGTCATCCCACCCCAGCTTGCGCCGGGGATCACGTGTCACCCGCTCAACCCGATCGCGCAGATATGGATTCATCATGCGCACCAGCAGGTCCTCCACATAACCGGAAAAACCCGCGGCCGTGAAAAGCGGATCCACGCCGCCATACTTGCGACACAAAGCCGCACCCGACTCCTCTTTAAACGCTTCGCGCGTCAATTGCAACACATCCGGATCGCGGGCCGCCTCCGACATCCACATCCGTGCGCGCGCCTTGAGCAGATACCCCATCAGCGCATGGGCGGCATTATGCCCGTACAGCTTGGCCTCCTCAAAGGGCAACAGGTAGTTTTTCTCCTCAAACACCCGTATCCCGCGCTCAAAACCCGGCAATTGGATGCGGGTGACAAGAATCCGGTTGAACTCTTCAACCAGGAATGCACGCATCATGGACGGCGTCACGGGTGTCAGCCCCTGCTCCCGGATTTGCATCTCATCGGTCACGACCCCGCTCATTTTGCCGATCACCGTGTTCAGACACTGGCATTGTCCGTGCGCCGAGGCTCTCATCGCATCCAGTTTTGCCTGCAAAATCTCCGCGGCATGGTTGTGATTTTCCGCAGTATAAACAACAACAGGAGCCCCATGCAGCCTGGCCTTGCGCTCAAGGCCCTGCGTGAGGATTTCGCAGACATCCCCCGTGACGCCGCGACCATAACAGGAAACATCCGGCAGGGCCGTGGCAATTTCCCGCGCGCCGGCCACCGCGTCAATCAGCGCCTCGCGGCTGTCCGGCATACGCGGATCGAGCAACTGGACCCCCTCGACATTGTGGCACACAATTCCGCCGGCGGTCGCCACGTTCAACCCAAACCGTCCGCCGTTTTGATTCACCGCCCGCACCAGTTCAGGCGACACCTCGGCCACCACCAGGCGGTCAAAATTTCCTGACCGCCAGGCCTCATATAAAAAAAGCCCGGCCTGAATCGGGCCGAAGCCAAAACCAACAAACGTACCTTTTCCCATAAACTCCCCCACGCGCCCCTGATCAACAGTTCACAGGCGCAGATCCCTCCGGATAAAGCCGGCCGATCGCCAGCACGTCCGCCAGCGGCCGCAACCCCTCGGTTGCACCCGGTTGTGACAAGCTGGCGGCGGCGCAGCAGTTGGCGAGATAGACGGTTTTCTCCAATGGCCATGACTCGTGCAACCCATACAGCATCCCGGTACAAAACGCATCGCCGGCGCCCACCGCCCCGGCGATATAGCCGGCAGGCAAGGTCAGCGACCCTGTTGAATAGCGGCGCCCTTCCCGGGTTCGCACATACACGCCTTCCGGCATATGGACCGCCACCAACCGCATGCGGCCCAGCGCAAACAAACGTTCCACCGCATCAGTCAGCGCCGCATCGTCCAGTTTCCCACCACTCCCCCGGACGGAAACACCCACGGTCCGGCCAGCCTCAATTTCATTCAGGATAAGATAATCCACATATTTCAGGACCGGCGGAACGAAGGTTTTAAAACGATCCCCCTCCTCGCTCACCACATCCACGCTGGTCAGAATGCCCGCCTGCTGCACCCGCGCCAGCAGCCGTCCGGCCACCGAACCGAACTCCGAGTCCGGCTGGTCCAGCCGATCCAGCAGCAGGATGTAGCCCAGATGGAACAGCCGGCAGGTCAGATGCTCCGCCGGCACATCGGCAGGCTCGAACAATGCATTGGCGCCACGGTGATGGTAGAAGGCGCGATCCCCGCTTTTGTCAATATTGAAGACATCCGTATAGGAGGTCGGCACCGCACCGGTTGCCCGCAGATGATCCACATTCACGCCCAGATTGCGGAACGTCTCGAGAATATATCGGCCATTCGGATCATCGCCAACCCGGCCGATGCCCCACAAGGGGAGATCAAGCCGCATCCGGGCCAAGTCGGCCAGCACATTGGCCGGCGCACCACCGGTGCTGCGCTGTTCGGCAAGGATGTTGGCCAGCATTCCCCTGGCGGCAATGCCGTCGACCCGCTTGACCCAGTCCACAATCCAGTTGCCGCCCGCGGCAATGCCGCGTCGTTTAACACTCATGGCCGCCCTTTCAACCCGCATCCCCCACCAATTTAACCAGCGCGGGTTCATCCTCTTCGATCCGGCTGAAACGCCCGATGCGCTGATCACGGAAAAAGTTGTCATTCCGGTCGTCATTGGCAGTGGAGACCTCGCCGATAATGCAATAGCCTGAGTCGGCCCAGAACGCATGCATGATATCCCGCGTCAGCGTGACGCGCTCGCCGGCCGGAAGAATCAGGGGTTCACGGGTGGAAACCTCACTGATCTCGCCATTCACCTGGACCCGCACCGTGTCCTGCGCGCCCGACAACTCCATCGAAAGCCGTCCCCAGCGGCAGATGATATCCTCTTTTTTGGCCCTATGATAATGATGCGGCGTAAGCTGGTTCCGGCGGCAATACATCAGCTTTTCACAATATTCCGGCTGCTCCGCCAGATTGACCAGCACCAGCCCGCATTTTGAAAAATCACCCAGCCCGAAGTCCGTGATATCCCAGCGCGGGTTCGGCGGCAATGCCCATCCATGCCGCTGAAAAGCTTCCGTGGCCTCACGGATCACCGCATTAATTTCCGAACGCTTCACAGGCGCCTCCTTGGTTGCGTTGCTGATGCCGCCCAAACCACGTGAATGCGGCTATTTTCCGATACCCGCGTGTGATGTCAAGCGCTTCCGTGCCGCCGCGCGCAAATCAATTCACTATTTTGCAGCAGACGGGCGGCGCCTTGGACTCCCCGCGCCCCGCGCCTGCCGCGGGGCAGACGCCGTCTTGTTGCCCGGACGCGGCGCCAGCAGGTAATGCTGCCGCAACCGTTCCGCGTCGCTCCGCGCCACATGGATAGGCCGTCCGTCCGGGGAAACCGCAGCATGGTACATGGCCGTGGCTACCGTGCCGGGGTTTGGAATGAAACACTGCACCTGCTGCGGGCTCCACCCCTGCCTGCGCAGCCAGCCGCACAATTTGCGCATGTCATCCTCCGTGCAGCCGGGAAAGGCACTGATCAGATACGGCAGGACGTACTGTTCCTTACCGGCCTCCTTTGAACAGGCTTTGAATAACGCGAGCGCCGCCTCGAACATGGCGAAGACCGGCTTGCGCATGTACCGCAGCACGCCATCCACACAATGCTCCGGCGCCAGCTTCAACTGCCCGCCAGTGAACCGTGTCACCAGCAGCTGGAAATAGCCTTTATCCGCCAATGCCAGATCATGACGCACACCGCTAGCCACCCGCACATGCCGCACGCCCGGCAATCCGGCCAGATCAACCAGCAACCGGCCCAGAGCAGCCTGGTTTGCCTTGAAATGCGCGCAAATTTCCGGGAACAGGCAGCTGGCGCGCCGACAATTCCCCTGCAGACCCATGCACCGTGAACCCCACATGTTGGCGGAAGGCCCGCCGACATCGGTCAGGCTGCCACTCCAGTCAGGATGGCGCGACAGCCGTTCAACCTCCTGCATGATGGAGTCACGGCTGCGCGACTGTATGATGCGGCCCTGATGCTGGGCAATCGCACAGAACGAGCAACCACCTGCACAGCCGCGATGGGTGGTAACGCTGAACTGAATCATCCCGAACGCCGGGATGGGCAAGGTATAAGCCGGATGAGGCCGGCGCGAAAACGGCAGGGCGTAAAGCGAATCCATCTCCTTTTCCGCCAACATCGGCGACGGCGGCACAAACACCAGTCGGCGGCGATCCGACGCCTGCGCCACCCACACGGACCCCTGATGCAACGAATGCTCCATACGCAACGTGGCATCCATGAGCGCAGCCGGCTGTTTGACCATATCATCAAACGAAGGCAGCTCGCAACAAGCGGCACCCGGCGGCACCGCCTCTTTTTCCGCGGCATCCACCGCAAAAACCGTGCCGGGAATCTGCCGCAACCGACTGCGGCCACCCTCCGTGCCGTTCGCCAAGCGGAGGGCAATTTCCAAAATCGCCCGCTCCCCCATGCCATAGACCAGCAGATCCGCCTTGCTGTCGAGCAGGATGGAGCGCCGGATCCGGTCACTCCAGAAATCATAGTGGGCGGCGCGCCGCATGGAGGCTTCAACACCGCCCAGCACCACCGGCAGGCCCGGAAAGGCATGCTGCACCAGTGATGTATAGACCAGCACCGCGCGATTGGGCCGGGCGCCAGCCGCGCCGCCGGGAGTATAGGCGTCATCCTGCCGCAACTTGCGGAAGGCTGTGTAGTGCGCCAGCATGGAATCAAGCGCACCGGCCGTCACGCCGGCAAAAAGCCGCGGCCGCCCCATCCGCATCACATCAGAAGGATCATCCCAACGCGGTTGCGCCACGATCCCCGTCCGGTACCCGTGCGCCACCAGCCAGCGGCCCAGCAAGGCCGCACCGCAGGCCGGATGGTCAATATAGGCATCGCCGGTCACCAGCAGGACATCCAGCTCACGCCAGCCCAGCGCCCGCATCTCCACGGCGGACATGGGCAAAAACTCCGGCTGGACTAATGGGCGGGATGACATAACTGACCCGGACCTCAAGCACCGATGCTTCGCAAACCGGACATTAACGGATTTCAGGCAAACGCACGTTGCCGGCCTCGAAGATCACATTGAACTCCTGGCGCTGCAAATCCACAAACGCTTTCGGCTCCCTGTCAAAATCGAAAACCCATGTGGCCGAATAGGGTGTAACACCGCGTTCCGGCGCCGAACTCTTTATGATTTTACCGGGCACGCGCACATTGAGCGACACGTTGAACCCGCTCAACAGCGGCGTCACCTGACGCAGCGATTCCGGATCGGAAAACACCGCCAGCGCCTCGGGATCATTGGTCACGGCCGCACGGAACAGCTGGTACTGTCCATTCTGCAGCCGGCTCAGCTTGAACCCGTACTGCTTGAAAAGTCCGGTTTTTGACAACTGCGCCAGGTCTTTGAAGTCCGCCTTGATTTCGACCTCGCGACGCGCATCATGGGTCCTGACCTCCACTTTTTCAGCCGTCACCCCATAGGACGCATAGGACCGCAACAGGGCGCGCAGGTCGTTATCCACCGGGTCAAAAAGATAGCGGTCAAAACCGTCCGGAACCACCTCAGGCTTGTTGGTCGACGGCGCCTGCGCCGCAGCCAGCTCCACCGTCAAAACGCGCATGGCATGGATCTGGCTGATTGACTGCTCGGCAATGGAATACTTCAGGGAAACCGTGCCGGAACCGTCCGGCTTGATCGTAAATTCCTCTTCCATCTTCACGCAACCGGACATGAGCGCCGCCACTCCAAATACCGCCAGCCACAACGTGGATCCGCGTTTCTTCATGGTGCCACCCCATCTATAATGATGTTTGATGCCGACTGTGTTTCGTCCCGGAAGACCGCCTCGCCCGGCATGACCATGCCCGCCTCATGGGCAACCGTCTTCACATATGCCGGGTCGTGCTGAAAGCGCTCCTGGCGTTCCTGGTAATCCTGAACCTTCTCGGCCTTCAGGCGGTTGCTTTCCTCAAGCGCCGCCTTACGATGCTGGTAGTCCTTCCAGATCCGGATACGGGGTGAAAAGCGGAATGCGACAAAAACCAGCAGCAGCAGGGCGATGATCCACCATGACAGACGGTATATGAATACCCATGCGTTCATGCGTCCCGTTCCTTTCGCCGCGCGGCCACACCCAAAGCCGGCCACCCCTCCGCACAGGCAGGACCGGGGAGCCTCCATCAATGGAAACTCTCCCCGCCCCGTCCCATACCCGAAAGCACCTTAGATCACGCCACCATACACCGCATCGTCTCCCAGCATCTCCTCAATGCGAAGGAGCTGGTTGTATTTGCAGATACGGTCCGTGCGGCACAGCGAACCGGTCTTGATCTGGCCCGCATTCGTGGCCACCGCGATATCCGCGATGGTCGCATCTTCCGTCTCGCCCGAGCGGTGGCTGATGACCGCGGTATACTTGGCGCGGTGGGCCATCAGGATGGCGTCCAGGGTTTCCGTCAAGGTGCCGATCTGGTTGACCTTGATCAGGATGGAGTTGGCCGTGCCGGTGTCAATGCCCCGCTTGAGGAACTTCGTGTTGGTCACAAACAGGTCATCACCCACGAGCTGCGTGGTTGCGCCCATCTTTTCGGTCAGCAGCTTCCAGCCGTCCCAGTCGTTTTCGGCCAGGCCGTCTTCAATGCTGATGATGGGATACTTCTTCTGGAGGCCCTGATAGAAAGCGGCCATATCGGCGGCGGTATGCACCGAGCCGTCGCTCTTCTTGAAGATGTAGCGTTTTTTGGCGACATCATAAAACTCACTGGCCGCCGGATCCAGGGCGATGAACACCTCTTTGCCCGGCTTGTAACCGGCCTTTTTGATGGCCTCCATGATCACATCGAGCGCCTCGGCGTTACTGCCCAGCTTCGGGGCAAAACCGCCCTCATCGCCCACCGACGTGCTCAGGCCCTTGCCCTTCAGCACGCCCTTCAACGCATGGAACACCTCGGTGCCCATCCGCAGCGCTTCCGAAAAACTCTTCGCGCCCTTGGGCATGATCATGAATTCCTGGATGTCGATCGGCGCATCGGAGTGCGCGCCGCCGTTCATGATGTTCATCATGGGCACCGGCAGGGTCTTGGCATTGACGCCGCCCAGATAGCGGAACAGGGGCTGGCCGATGCATTCCGCCGCCGCCTTGGCGCAGGCCAGCGAAACGGCCAGAATGGCGTTCGCGCCCAGCTTCTGCTTGGTCGGGGTGCCATCCAGCTCGATCATGATCCGGTCAACGCCGGTCTGGTCAAAGACTTCCATGCCGATCAGTTCAGGGGCGATCACCTCATTGGCGTTCTTGACGGCCTTGCGCACGCCCTTGCCCAAATAGCGCTTCTTGTCGCCATCGCGCAGCTCAACCGCCTCATTCTCACCGGTCGAAGCGCCGGAGGGGACCGCCGCACGGCCCATCACGCCGCAATCCAGCATCACATCCGCCTCAACGGTCGGGTTGCCCCGCGAATCCAGAATTTCACGCGCCTTGATTCCAATAATTTCCGACATATGACTCCTTTTTCCTTCCTTTTAGATTTGGAAATTAACAGGTTAATAAATTAGCGCAGAAACAGCAGGGTTGCAAGCCTGATGTCAGACCCCAACTGGTTTCCCGTCCGGATTCTGCGCACCCGCCATGAAAAACCGCAGGCTCAGAAAACCCCGAAATAATGTTCGAAAAAGCGCGCCGCATCCACGGTCAGCGCGACCTCATGCGGCCCGTGCGGATCAGCCGTCCACTGCGTTTTCCCCGCCGTCTGTTCATCGCGCCAGAGCGCCTCAACGCGGCCGCGCCCGAAGCGACAGATGTTTTCATCAAATATGGTCGCCGCCGCCAGGGGATCATGGAAGGTGATCATATTCCGCTCCGCAAACCATACCTCCGCAAAATCGAGCGCCGGCTTCAGCAAGGGGGCCTGAAACCGCCGCCGGACTTCCTGCGCCGGCAATGTCACCTGTTCCGTCACATCCAGGCCGATGGCGCGAAACGACCGGACGCCCGCCCGGTAAACCAGGGCGGTCGCAACCGGATCAAGCCTGGCATTCCATTCCAGGACCGTCGCCCCCGGCAACCGGTCCGCAAAAACGCCATTCATCAGCACAAGCCCCTTGAGCAGGGACGGGATTTCGGCATCCGCCATGAAGAGCGTGGCCACATTGGTCAAAGGCCCTATGGCCAGCAGCACAACCTCACCCGGAGAGGCGCGGATAGTCCGCCGCATGAATTCAATGGCCTGGCCCCCGGGGAATGCAGCCTCATGCGGCCAACGCGGCAAAGCGGCGGCCTGCGGAACATGCGGCTGCTGCTGCGCCACCAACATTGGATGGGCGCACCCGGGATAGATGGGAATATCCCGGCCCGCCACCCTGCACATGGCCGACGCCATCATGGCGCGGATTTCCGGTCCACCGGTCACCGTGGTGATGCCCATCAGGTCACACGCCGGATTCGCCAGCAGATAAGCCAGACAAACGGCATCATCAATGTCAGAGCCGATATCCGTATCCAACAGCACTTTCACCGCCATGGCCGTCCCTCCCAGCCGCAGAAATCCACACCCCGCCACCCATTACCGGCGCAGGAACTGGTGCCTGCGGCATTCGTCAACCAAGATCCGCGTCTGCGCCATATTCCGGTGCGGGAAAGCGGCAAGGTTGAGGATGAAATGGTCACCCGGCGCGGCATCCTCAAACATCTGCCGAATCCCGGTGCGCAACAACGCCTCATCCCATGTGGGATTGGAGAGCGGCACCGTGCCGGCCACAATCGTGATGCCGCGCCCCAGCGCCGCGCGCCCCTGCCCGACCGTCACATTGCCGGTGGGCGGAATGGTGAACGCGTGCACCGCGTCCATTTTGGTCTGGCGGTAGAGCGGCAGCAGGTCATGGATCAAGCCGCAGGAGTGGTGGAAATAGATCTTGCCGGCACAGTGGCACATCGCCGCACGCTGGTCGGTCAGCTCCATGTTGCACGCCTCGAACATGTCCGGCGAGATCGTGGTGGTCGAGGTGTCGTCCATGGAAACGAAGATATCCGCCTTCGAGCCCAGCGCGACGGCAAACTGCTTCTGGTAGCTGAGCTCCATCACCTTGAAAAGGTCGCGCAGGGCATCAGGCGCGTCCGCATACAGATAGGCCAGCCCCTCCACGCCGGAATACACACGGTAGAGCATGCCCAGCGGGGTGCCGTTCAGGAAGCACATCAGCATGCCGCCGTCACCGATCTCCTCCTGCCGCGCCTCAATGGCCTCCAGCGCCGCCCGGTCCGCCTCCACCCGCTCATCCTCGAAAACGGCCGCCAGCAGCGGGATATCCGACGGCTCGTTGAGCAGGTGCCGCACCGTACACGAGGTGCCGTCATCACGGCAGCGGCGGATGACCTGGCGCAGGTCGCCGCGCGGCGTATGCCAGACCTCGGTGGTGTCCGCCCCCTCCTCCGTCCGCTCCACCACGACATTCCGGTAGGTGGTCTTGAAGGGGCCGCCCACATAATCCATGATGTCGATGCCCAGATGCCGGGAGAAGTGGATGCTGGACAGGTCGCACCACTTCACCGTGCCCAGGGCCGACGCCAGCGCCGGGTCCATCCCGTCCCGGGCCGGCTGGTTGTAGGGATCCACGTGGCCGCAGACCGGAATCCACTCCGGCATCTCATGCCGGAAAATTCTTTGCAGATTTTCACGCGGCGTCAGCATATCCACAGACCTCGCTACAGGTTGATTTTCTTGAACTGCGGCAGATAGGCCTTGTTCTTCGCAAACATCTCGGCCGTCATCTTGCGGATCTCCCGCAGCGACAGCTTGGTGGCCGCCAGCGGATCATGCGCGATGGCCTGGTAAACCATCTCCGCATCGCCCCGGAAGCTGCCCTCCACCGCCAGCATCTCGATCTGCGCGCTGAGGTTGGTCAGCATCACCACGGATGCGGGCAGCGCACCCACATGGACGGGCATAAAACCCTTGCGGCCGGCGACCACCGGAACCTCGACGCAGGCGCCCTGCGGCAGGTTGGTGATGAGGCCGGTGTTCGGCACGTTGCCGTTGAACTCAAAAAGCTCCCCGCCCATATAGGCGTTGATGATGTAGGCGGCATACTCATGGCCACGCTCCAGCTCCATCGGCGCGCCGTCGCGGAACCACTTGCGGATGTCCTGCTTCCACTTCTTCTCCTGGGAGCGGTAGTAATTCAGGATATACGCATGGCGGCCGGGATTCCAGCCGGTGCCGGCGGTGCAGTATTTCCTGATCAGGTCGGGGCGTTTCCGGAACCACCAGTTGTATTCCGAGTTGTGGCCGCTGGACTCCGTCACATAATAGCCCAGCGCAAGGAACATTTCATTGCGCACCTGCTCGTGGTTGTACACCTTCGCATCGGCCATCGCCCGTCGCAATTTCGGGTACAGGTCGCGACCCTTGTGCTCCAGCTTGAGATACCAGGCCATGTGGTTGATCCCGGCGCACACATAATCCATGGCGGCCGGCTTCACCCCTACCCACCGGGCGATCATCTCGGCCGTGCCCTGGACGCTGTGGCAGAGTCCGGTGACCTTGATGGAGCTCACGCGCTGCATGGCATGGCAGAGCATCGCCATCGGGTTGGTGTAGTTCAGCAGGATCGCGTTCGGGCAAAGGTCCTCCATGTCCCGGCAGATCTCCAGCATCACCGGGATGGTCCGCAGCGCGCGGAAGATGCCGCTGGCGCTGCGCGTGTCGCCCACATTGATATCAATGCCGTACTTGCGGGGGATCAGGATGTCATGCTGCCACACATCGGTGCTGCCGGACAGGATCGTGATCAGCACGGCATCCGCGCCCTTGAGCGCCTCGCGCCGGTCCAGGGTCGCGGTCACGCGCGCCGGATATTTGCCGCGCGCGACAATGCTCTCGCAGGCGCGGCGGGAGAATTCAAGGCGCTCCCTGTTGATGTCCATAAGCACGATGTCCGCATCGCGCAGCAGCGGGAAGGTCAGCATATCCCGCACCAGCTTGCGTGTGAACCCGAGGCTGCCCGCACCGATAAACACAACTTTTGCCATGATCAATATCCTTTCGAGATTAAATCACCCCGTGCCGCCGCTCAACGGCATGGTCAGGGGTGGTATTATTCATGCTTTGCCGCCGGATGCAATCCGGAACTTGTCCGGACCAGCGCATAATTCCTGAAAAAAATAATGGTTTGATTTGGCCTGATTTAGTTTGATCTGGTTTGATTTGGTTTGATTTCCGCAGCATCCCGCAGGGTGCAGGTGGATAGGCTGCAGGTTGTCAGACACCCGCTGCGGGCAGAGCGGCTTACTGGTTCGACAAAGCTCACCACAGGCCGGAGAGTTCGCCCTACCTCGGAAAACAATCCCGAGATCGATTCTTATAAAAATTCCCGTCTTCATCCGCACCCTTTCGCGCCCGTGTTCTGCAGTTAAAACTTCGCCACGCTCCGCCGGGCGGCAATCCGCCCAACGACCACATCATACACCCGGTTGTGCGGAGTCCGGGACGAGGTCGGCCAAAAGGCGGGAAAATGCAACGATCCGCAACCTTCCGCAACACTCCGCAACACGAAAAAACCTGCGTTTTTTATTGACGCGTTTTTGCAAAGGCAGCATCCCGCTGGCTGACAGACTGCAGACTGTCAGCGTCACGGCTCAGCGGTTCGACTCTTCACCAGGGTGAAGTGCGGACACGCTCACCACAGGCCGGAGGCTCCGCCCTGCCATTTCCAGCGGATATTGACCCCAACGCACGCCTTGCGGACAGGAATGAAGCTCAGCCGGCGGCGCCGGCCTCCTCGGTGATCACCCCGCGGGCCACCCGCGTCCACTCGTCAAAGCGCTCCGGGCGCTGCTCGCAGGTGTGGGTATCCTTGAGCACCATTTCGAGGAAGCAGCCATGCGTCTTGGCGGCCTGCACGGCATGGCGGACATAGTCACGGACACGTGCGGCGTTGAAATCCCCCACCAGATGCGCGGGGTTGGGCTTCCATGAATACACGGCCCGGCCCTTGAGCTTGGCGGCGCAGACATCCACATCCGCCCACGGGGAGATGGAGATGCGCCGCATGTTCGGGACCGCCAGCACATCATCAAGCTTGCGGGTCAGATCCTCGCAGCAGCCGTAGCTGTTCAGGCCAAAGGGCGCCAGCAGCTTTTTTTCATACTGCAGCGCAAACTCCACGTGGTGTTCGGGGCTGACCTGCGCCATCTCCTGCGATTCGGAAAAGCCCCACACGTCCGCGTAGCGCACCCGGGACGGGTCCGCGCCCGGCGCCGGCAGATGGTCGGTGTAGCCATTGCCGCCGGACCCATGATAGGTGCTGTCGTTGTTGAGGGAAAGCAGGTTCATGTCCGCATACTGCTTCATCAGCCGCAGGTTGCCCTCCGTCATGAACGCCAGGGCCTCATGCAGCATCTGCGGCTCGGCGTACATATCCATCATGAACTCCTCCAGGCCGCGCAGCGCGGTGTAGTGGTTCAGCATGTGGAAATCCACCCGCCGCATCCCCCTCGGCTTCACCTCCAGGATGTCGCCGAACAAATCCCGCACCGCGTCCAGATAGGCCTGTGAACCTTTTTCATCATAGACGACCTCCGGCATGCGGAGCTTTTTCAAATCGGCAGGCGCCTTGATCACCGGGTCGATATGGAAAGAGCCGCGCGTGACCGGGCTGGGGATCCGGCGCGGCGCCAGGCCCCAGCCGGTGTTTGAAATCCGTTTTGCGGCAACCCATTCGCGCTCCACCACCGTATCGTCGCAAAAATGTTTCCAGCCGTAGATGCGCCGGCGCAGATTCTCCTCGACCTCGCGCGCGTCCGGAGCCACGCACTGCAGGGAGGCCTCCGGCAGCAGCTCGGCCCAGGACCCTTCCGGAAAGACCAGCATCATGGGGTAGCGCGAACGCAGCGAATTGTGCTCCACCCACAGGCGGCGGCGGCGCGCCATCTCCGGCAATGCGGCAATGTCCGCCACCTCCAGCGCGAGATTCCGCAGAATCATCCGATCAAACTGAGAAAAGACCATGCCCACCCTCCTAAAACCAGATACCGAGTTTCCCGCCAATAATCGTCGCCTTGGATGCCGGCTGGAACACCGGAACCTCATCCGCCATGTCCGACCGGCCATAATCCAATGTCTCGGCGAAGGCGGCGAGGAACAGCCAGCCGCTTTTCAAACCCGCTTCGCCGTAGACGGTCGTCTTACCCTTGGGGTTCAAATCAACGCTGTCAGGCCCGCCGACATTGCTCATATCCACCTCAATCGTGTCGTCAACCGGCAGCCGGGCCTCCACACGGCCGAACCATTTGCCGCCGGGTCCGGCAGCCGTCTCCACCGCGCAACCGACAATGCCGTACACGCTGGCCCACGACTCTTCATAGCCATACCGGCCGAGCTCATTGTCGGAGAGCGAGGTGTCCAGCGAGCGCTGCCAGCCGCGCGTCCCGATGCCGCCATACACCTTGAACGCCGCCTGATCCCCGGGGTTAAGCGAGGCGGCCAGATGCGCCTCCAGCTTCAGGCCCGTGTACGCGGTCGTGCTCCTGGCCGGCACTGTCCGACCATCCTCCATAACCAGTTCGCCCGTATAATCCAGATCGCCCGCGGTGAATTCGCCGATCCCTTCAAACGCCAGCGGCGCGAAGGCCAGATCAAGCTCGCCGCCCGCGCCGAAGACCGGCCCGGACTCCTTCACCACCTGCCGGCCCTCGAAGGTCTCCTTCCATTCGTACTGCTCCGCCAGCCCATACAGCCGGAACGACAGGGGCGACGCCTGCCGGGGCGCATACTGCGCCCACACGGTGCCGCCGCTGACCAGCAAAACCGCCGCCATACGCATCATTGATTTCATCTGCCAGCCTCCTTGTGTTTGGCAAACATGCAAAAAATCAAGGTTCAGAAAGTCGTTATTTTGAATTTCCAAATCCGTCCCTGAATCCAAGCCATCATAAACAGTTACTTCCAAGGTAATGTATTCTTTTTTAAAATCAACTGAGAAACCGCAGGAAAAGAGCAGGAGCAGAAGTCAGGAGACAGTAGCCGGAGGTGTGACGAAAGTGGACGGGCAGGCATAGGGCAGAGCGCAAGGAGCATGGCGAGGGGGGGGGTGATATGGGAAAAGAAATATTTTTTTGGGTTCCTTATACTCGGGGTCAGAACCCCGGGCTATGTTGTTGCACCCCTTCAGGGTGCCCGGAGAAGGATTGAAGAAAGGCTATTAGACGGTTAGCGAGAACTGCAGATTAACCACGGACGGCACGGAGGCCGTCCCTCCATTTTCAAACTGCATCTTCTGGAGGGTCGGGCACCATCCCGACCGTTTTTAAAGTTTCACCGCAGAGATTTTCCAGGCGGTTAGATTCACGGCTCACTGGTTCGACACTTCGACCATGCTCAGTGCAGGCAGGAGGCTTCGCCCTGCCCGGAAGATCTCAAATTCAAAATCTCATGTTTCAAAAGGGAAGCCCGGCACGCGGACGCAGGGAGGCTTCAAAAAAAATTGCCTTCGGCCCGCGCCTGCACTATTGTGAGTGCCTGTTCGTCAAAAAATGGAACCGATCATGGACACGATGGAAAAACTGCTGCGGATGTGCGCCTTCCGGCCGGTTGACATTGACCAATTCCTGGACCCAAAACAACCGTCATGGAGCCGCTTCGACCCGGAAACCGGGTATGTGCCCGGCAGCCTCGTGCTCAAGGACGGGGTGGACAGCTCGCACTCCATCTACACCTACGAGGCGCAAGGCAACCGGCAGTGCGTCAACGGCGCCGAGAAACCCTGCCGGATCAACACCTACGGCGACAGCTTCGGTCAGGGCCAGCAGGTCAGCGACGGCGAGACCTGGCAGGAACAGCTCGCCGCCCACTTCGGCGAGCCGGTCCGCAACTTCGGCGCGGGCGGGCACGGGGTGTACCAGTTTCTCCTGCGCGCACGGCGCGTGGAGATATCCGACACCGGCGCCGAACATGTGATTTTCAATATTTACGACGATGACCATGTGCGCAGCCTGGACGCCTGCCGCTGGATACGGACCTTCCCCTACGCGCCGGAACCGCCCGCCGGCAAAGCCATCATGCTGCACGGCCTGCCGTGGGCGCATGTGCGGCTGGACCGCAAGGCGGGCCGCTTCACGGAACAGCCCAGCCCGACCCCCACGCCCGGGCACCTGCGCAAGCTGTGCGATCCGGACACGTTTCACCAGACCTTCAAGGATGACGAAATCGCCCGGCTCTTCTCCCTGCAGTGGACCGGCGCCGAGCCGCCGTTCGACGTGCGCGAGTTCGAGGAGCTGGCGGAACACCTGGGCCTGACGGTCAACCTGCGCAACCCGGAAACCCGGCGCCATGACGCCCGGATCCTGCGCATCGCCTACGGCCTCAAAGCCACGGAATACATCCTGGACCAGACCCGCGCGCTGCTGGCGTCAAAAGGCAAGCGGCTCATGGTGCTCCTGTGCTACGGCGAGGGCCGGATCATGGATGCCATCGCCGGCAAGCCACGGTTCGACCAAAGCCTGCTGGACTACCTGAACCGCCACCAGATCCCGTTTGCGGACGCATTGGCCAGCCATGTGCGGGATTACCAGGACTTCCGCATCACCCCGCAGGAGTACATCGACCGCTTCTTCATCAACGCCAAAGGCGCGGCGGTGTTCGGGCACTACAATCCGCTGGCCAACCACTTCTACGCGTTCTGGGTGAAGGACAAGATCATCGAGTGGCTCAATCCCAAGCCGCGGACCTACCGGAGCGACGGCCATGGCACGTAATTTCGCAGCGCTGAACCGCCAGGTTTGTTTCAACCAGGCAGGCGGCCGGATCATCTGGCAGCCGCGCATCCAGTGCTGGTATGACGACAAGATGTTCATGGGCGAGCCGCTGCCCCCGCGCTACCGGGGCATGTCCATGAGCGATATCTACCGCGACCTGGACTGCTCCAACCGGCTGTACCGCGCCTTCAACAAGTGCTTTGTCCGCGTGGAATCCGACAAGGTGCGCATCACGGAGCGCGCGCTGAACGAGACGGACACCGAAACCCTCTACGAAACGCCGGCCGGCCGGCAGACTGAAATCCACCGCAAATCGCCCAACAGCCGCAGCAAGAGCGCCGTCAAGTGGGAGGTCACCACGGAGGAGGAGCTCAAGGTGGCGGCCTGGCGCGAGGAAAACACCACCTGGACATGGGACCCGGCGCAATATGAAAAAGCCGTGCGCGAGGACGGCGACCTCGGCGCAGCCACCATGTTCATGCCCCGCATGAACGTCCAGTCGCTCTACATTGAAAAAATGGGCTGTGAAAACGGCATCTACGCGATTTACGACTGGCCCGACACGGTGCAGGCCTATTTCCGTGCGCTTGAAGAGAGCCACGACCGGCTGATGGACGTGATCAACCGCTCGCCGGTTGACATCATCAACTTCGGCGAAAACATCCACTCCGGCACACTGTCGCCGGAGCTGTTCCTCAAATACCACCTGCCCGCCTGCCAGCGCCGCTGCGAAAAGCTGCATGCCGCCGGGAAATTCATCTGCTCACACTGGGACGGCGACTGCAGGCCCCTGCTGCCCTACGCCCGCGAAACCGGGCTGGACGGCATTGAAGCCATCACCCCGAAGCCGCAGGGCGACGTGACGCTGGAGGAGGTCAAGGAGGCGCTGGGCGACCAGCTCTGCCTGCTCGACGGCATCCCGGCGGTCTACTTTGACCACACCTTCCCGGAAAGCGTGCTGGTCGAAAGCACCCGGCGGGTGATCGAGCTCTTCGCCCCGAAGCTGGTGCTGGGCATCTCGGATGAAATCTCATCGCACGGCGACATCGAACGCGTGCGGATCGTCGGCCAAATCGTGGACGAATACAACGCGCGGTTCAGCTGAGGATAAACAGCTGTCAGCGGTCAGCCGGCAAAATCCAGTGTTTTATGAAGACATTTCACATGGATATGCAGGATGGACAGGATTACGGAAAGATTAACCACCCGCTTCGCTGGAGGCACGGAGAATCGGATCCGGAAGAGGTCCGGCCAAATCAGATTTGACCGGACAGTTTGCATCGTGGAGAGGGATGAGAAAGCAGGGACGGAAAAAATTCGGCTCATCTGACTCCCGCTCACAGCTTTTCGATCGTGGCAGCGAGGCCCAGGTTCACAAGCTGGTCCTGATGCGAACGGGCGCGGGATTCGCCCTCCACTTCGGCAATGGCCCGGCCGCGCTCATGCGCCTCCAGCATGATCTTGAATGCCAGCTGGAAGGAATGCCCAAAGACCTTCATCATACAGATCGTCACATACTCCATGGTGTTGTGCGCATCATTATGCACCACCACCTGGAAAAGCGACTCCAAGCCCGAAGAATCCAGGATAAAGGGATCTAAAACCTCTCTTTTTTTATGGCCAGCCATGGTCGAATTTTATGCACTGCGGCCATCCATTGCAATAGAGATATTGAAAAATATTACTGATTAGAATTTGTTACTGCATATAGCTGCAGAAGCAATAAAGGGGACAGGGTTCGGGGTTCAGGAAATTCAAGAAAGAAGCCGCTAAAGAACGCGAATTAATAATCCCGCTTGGAAGAAAGACCGGGAACTGTATAATAGCACACTATGGTCACATTTCTTTTGACGTACATCGCCATCCTCGCCCTGTTCACCGCCTATGCCTTCCGCAAGATCCGGCAGGCGTTCGCGCTCCGCGGCGGCCGGATGCACGGCACCGCGGCCGTCATGGCCGCGCTCACCATCATCCACGTTGTCGCCCATCTTTTGGAACACGAGGGGCACCTGACGCTTTCACGCTATCTTTCATGGGCCGGCGATTCCTGGCTGCTGTTCCTCTGCTGGTTTGCGTGCGCCGCATTGGTCATCGATATCTGGAACGGGGTCGGCTGGCTAGCCGGCCGGCTGACGCATCATGACGCCGGGTTCAAACGCGCCCGCATCCTTCCCCAATTGTGGGTCATCCCGATCCTGCTAATTATGGGCATCGCGTACATCTACGGGTGGCGAGAGGCGCAGCATCCCCAGCAGCGCGCATTTTACCTCCTGAGCGACAAGCTCCCCCAAGGCGCGGTCTTCCGGCTGTTCTTCGTGTCGGACATCCACCTGGGCTCCCCCAACAGCCAGACACGCCTGCACCGCCTGATCAACGAGATCCGGCAGTCCAAGGCCGACATGCTGCTGGTCGGCGGCGATGTGCTGGACTCACGGGCCGGCCAGAGGGATTTGTTTTCACAACCGCTGGGCCAGCTGTCATTGCCGCTGGGGAAATTCGCCGTGCTGGGCAACCACGACCTGTTCAGCGGCGTGAAAGGGTCGCTGGACTTCCTCCATCAGGCGGGATTCCGCGTGCTGCGGGGCGAATGGGTTGACCTCAGCAAGAATGGCTCAAAAATCCGCATCACCGGAGTGGACGATCCGCTGGTCAGCATCTTCGATCCCGGCATGGCCGGAAAGACCGTCCATTTGCCGGATGACGGGATATACACCGTGGGACTCTGCCACCAGCCGGACCAGCCTCATCCCGTCTGCGACCTGCAGCTCTCGGGCCATACGCACGCCGGGCAGATTTTTCCGTTCCAGCTGCTGGTCAAACACCATTACAAGCAGCTCCATGGCCTGTTTGAGAATGCGCCGCGGCAGTGGCTCTACGTCACCAGCGGATGGGGCACGTGGGGACCGCCCATCCGGCTGAGGGCGCCGCCGGAGGCGGTGCTGTTTGTCATCGAAGGCACCGGCAAGCCGGCCGCGCGATGACGGCAGGGCGGCCGGCAATGGCTGTGAAAATGCAGGTTGCATTTCGGGTGAAAACGAATGCGGCGATCTTGGGCGCTGGCATTGTTCTCGCAGGCGGTGCGGATACTTATCCAGCCCCACCCGCGACGCCGCGCCAGCATCCCAAGCTTACCGCATCTTTTTCACCTAAAGGCACGAAATGCAACCTGCGGTTCGCCTCCATGACGCGGCGTCATGGATTTTACGGGACTTATGAATCAGGCGGGCGTGATAATGCAGAGAATCCAGCGCCGCCTGAGACGCCTGCCAGCCGGGACAAACTTATCCAGCCGTTTTGCCGGCAGAATACCGAATGCGTGCCATGGTTCGCCTCATTTTGCCCGGGGCAAAATGATTTTTTGGTGATTCGTGGATCTGCGAGTTTGGGTTACAATGGCGTGGAAAATCCGGGCATCCCTGCCAGCTTGCCTGGCAGGATGCAAAAGCTTGCTTCACCCGTGGCGCAAGGCCACGGGGATCGTTTGAAGATTCGGCGTCCGGAGACCGCCTCCCACATTTTGCCTGAACCCCGAACCCTTATTCCTGCGCGGCTAGCCGCGGTAGATGCTGCCGGCGCGGAACTGTGCCCAGACGGTCTCAAACCACAACTCCGGCCTGGGGACAGGCCGACATGGCACCCAGCGGTTGCTGACCCGCCCTGCGCCCGTATAGACCGTTTCCTGAACCTTTTCCCTGAACGCCGGGTTCTCCTTGACCATCTTCCACGAGGCATCAAGCCGGTCATGCATGTGGACCCCTTCGAGATGCAGCACCAAAGCCGAACCGCGGCTGCCCACCCCCTGCCTGACCACAAAGCCGAGCGCCTCCAGATAAACCGCATGCGCCAGGCATAGCTGGCGGTTCTGCGCCGCCTGGCCCTGATCCGCCGCACGGCCATAGCGGCACCCCTGGCGGTCCAGCCGCCGCACCTGCGCCCAGGCATCCTTCACCGCCTGCTCCAGGCCGCCGGCCGAGCGGATATGCGCGCCGGCGCGGCTCATGCGCGCCTGCAGCTCCAGCCGCTCCTCGCGCCATGAGCGCGTGGCCGCCGGGCAACGTTCAAACCATTTCCGCCATGCGACCACGGATTTGGCCGCAGCACGCGCCACCCGAGCGGGGCGCACGGTCCAATCCGCATAGCAATGAGCAATGTATTCCGCGGCGCGCAGCGAGCCGACCTGTCCGGAGTTGAGCGCGGAGCCGCCGGGGCGGTAGACGCCATGCGAGCCATTGACCTCGCCCACCGGGAACAGATGCCTGATGTTCAGCGATTCCCACCAGTGGTTGCCGGCCAGCCCGCCGTTGTTGTGCTGGGCGCACACGGCGATCTCCAGCATCTCGGAGGCCAGGTCGATACCGTGGTCGCGATAGAGCTCGATCGCGCCGGGATTCATGTGCTGCAACCGCGCCAGCGGGGTCTTCTGCAAGGCCTTGGAGCGCTCCAGATAGTTGCGCGCCTCTTCGCTCAATTTTGACAGCTTGTAGCCGGCGGGCTCCTGCCGGTAGTCCAGAAACACGCGGCGGCCCTTCATGACGGTCTCGATATAGACCAGGATATCCACCAGCGAAGAACCGCCCATGGCCTTGCGGGCGTCAAACGGCCACTGGTAGCCCTTGAGGAAGACCATGGAGTGCATTTCAGCGACGCTGTCAAAGCCGTCACGCAGGAACTCGCGCGCATCGCTGCTGCCGTCCGCCGCGGTGCTGATGAAGCGCGGAATGACCTGCATGTAGGTGCCGGAGACGTTCCAGCGGAACCTGGTGGAGGCCATGCCATACTGCGACTCCGGCAGGCTCTGCGCCATTGCGCCCGCCTGCAGGCCGATGCCGATCGCGCCGGTGTGCACATCCGGATAGACGCTGGCCTGGTAAAGGCCGCCCGGCCCGCCCACCGCAAAGACCACATTCTCCGCGCCATACGCCTCCCATGAGCCATCCGCGCGCAGGGCGACCGCACCCATCACCCGCTGTCCGGCCCCGGACTTGTCCACCAGCAGCTCCACCACGGTGCGCTTTTCGTGCACCGGGATGCCCTGCTGCTTAACCTCCCGGATCAGGGCGCGGCACATCTCGCGCGAGGTGTAGGGCCCCACGGAGGTCGCCCGCTGCCGGGGATCGTGGTCGGTCTTGTAGCCAACGAACTGGCCATAGGCGTCACGCGGGAACGGCACACCCAGGTTGACCAGGTTCATAAACGCCCGCGGGGACTGCGAGGCCTCGACCAGCGCCAGCTCGCCATGCATGCCGCCGCCAGCCAGGTAGGACTCCGCCATCAGCACGGGCGCATCCGCCTCCGCGCCGCACATGCCCAGCTTGTAATAGGTCTGCTTGTCACTGCCGGTGTTGATGGAGGTACCCATCTGGAGCCCCTCGGTCACGATCAGCACATCCGCCACGCCCTGGCGGCGCAGCTGCACGGCGGCGTTCAGGCCCGCCGCGCCGCTGCCAATCACCAGCGTGTGGACCAGGGTCATCGGCACGGTCTGCCGGCCGCTGGACGTCTTCAAGGCTATCTTTGTCTGTTTCATAGTAAGCACTCAGTTTCAAGGGTTCAGGGTTCGGGGTTCAGGAAAGCCATATTCCAGCTTCCGTCTCCTGCTACAGCCTGCATTAAGTTCCGCCACGCACCTCAGCGCCCGTCGCGGTGAGAATTGCGGGGGTTAAAATCGCAAATCCCGCCCACTCCCGCAAGCGGAAAAACGACGGGAGGCCGGGTCAGGGACAAAGCCTTAACTACGAAACACGCCAAAGGACGCGAAATAAATGAACGGTAGCGGGGAAAAGAATTTTCACGCAAAGTCGCCAAGGTTCAAATCCAAGAGTCAGAGAAGAGATTTCTCGCAAAGACGCAAAGTTCGCAAAGTTTCAGACCCAGAAGAAAACGGGAGGATTTATCACGGCTCAGCGGTTCGACAGGCTCACTGCAAGCCGGAGGCTTCGCCCTACCAAACTTTGCGGGCTGGCGCCTTTGCGCGAGAATCGCTTCTTAGTTGATATAGCCGGGCGTAGCTTATAATCTATCCGCCATGCGCATTTGTGTGGATGTCCAATCAGCGGTCACGCAGCGCTCCGGAGTGGGGCGCTATACACGCGAACTGGTGAACCATCTCGGCCCGCCGGCCGGGGACCACCAGCTGCGGCTTTTCTATTTCGACTTCAAGCGCCACGGCGAACCCTGGCAGGTGCCCGGCGCGCAGATGCGTCCCATGCGCTGGCTGCCCGGCCGTGTGGTCCAGAAGGCGTGGCAGCACGCCCGCTTCCCTCCGTTTGACTGGCTGGCCGGCAGGGCGGACCTCTACCATTTCCCCAACTTCATCTGCCCGCCGCTCACCCGCGGAAAATCCGTGGTCACGATCCACGATGTCAGCTTCCTGCGCTATCCGGGTTTCACCGAGGAGAAGAACCGGCGCTATCTCGCCGCTGAAATCGCCCGGACCGTGGCGCGGGCGGACCGGATCATCACGGTCTCGCGCTTCAGCGCACAGGAGGTTGCCGGACTCCTGCAGGTGCCGCCGGCGCGCATCACGCCCATCCACCTCGGGATTTCGCCGGATTTCCATCCTGCGGACGCCACGGCGGTGGAACAGATGCGCAGGAAATACGGATTGGCACGGCCTTATCTGCTGACGGTGAGCACGATCGAGCCGCGCAAGAACCTGCCGTTCCTGGTGGATCTTTTTGAGAGCATGGCGGATTTTGACGGCGAGCTGGTCATCTGCGGGCAACCGGGCTGGAAGTACGGGCCGATTATCGAGCGCATCCGAGCCTCGAAGCAGGCGGCCTCCATCCGGCTGCTGGGCCATATGGACGATGGCGACCTGCCGGCGCTTTACACCGGGGCGCGGCTTTTCCTGTGCGCCTCTTTCTATGAGGGGTTCGGCCTCCCGCCGCTGGAGGCCATGGCGTGCGGCACACCCGTGCTTTCATCGGCCGGCGGATCGCTGGCCGAGGTGCTGGGCGATGCGGCCGTGGTGCGGCATGATTTCGAGCTGGAAGGCTGGCGGGCGGATGCGCGTCGCCTTTTGTCCGATGACACCCTGCGTGCGGAGTTCCGGCAACGGGGCATGGCACAGGCCGCACAATACCGCTGGGAGAAAACCGCGCAGCAGACCTGGGCGGTTTACCGCGAGCTGCTGGAAGGCGGGGGATGACGATGCGTATTGCCATTGATGCCAGGTGGATTTTCCGGGAAATCTCCGGGATCGGGACCTATACCTGCGAGCTGATCCGCGAGCTGGCGCGGCTGGACCATGACAACGAATACCTGTTGATTTTCCGCGATCCGGCGGTGCAGGCGCGGACCCTGGCGGAAACCGGCGCCGGCAAAGCGGCCAACTTCCGCGCGGTCCGTGTGCCGTACGGCGTTTTTTCACCCCTGGGCCAGCTGCGGCTGCCGTGGCTGCTCCGGCGCGAGCGCGTGGAGGTGTTCCATTCCACCAACTTCATGATGCCGCTCTTCATGGGCCGGGGCCGCAACCGGCCGCGCTGCGTGGTGACCATCCACGATGTGATCCCGCTGATCTTTCCCGACCATGCGCCCCGCTCCAAAAAAAGCCGAGCCATGGGATTGTACCGGCGGCTGATGATGCTGATCGGCCGGCGCGCGGACCGGATCCTGACGGTCAGCCGGGCCTCGGCGCAAGACATCATTGCGCAGCTGCATATTCCCCCGGAACACGCCGGCAAGGTGCAGGCCATTTACAACGGCGTTTCGGGCCGGTATTCACCCTTGCCGGACATGCCAGAAAAAGGGCCGGAGGCGGCGCGTAAAATATTGTATGTCGGCCGGTTCGATCCCTACAAGAACCTGGCCGTCCTGATCCGCGCCTTTGCCGCGGCGCGGGCGCAGGTCAAGTTCCCGCTCACGCTGGTGGTGGCCGGCGCGCCGGACCCCCGCTATCCGGAGGCGCCGCAGCTGGCCAGGGAACTGGGCGTGAATGATGCCATCGACTGGCGCGGCTATGTGACCCATGACCAGCTGGTGTCGCTCTATCAGGAGTGCGATGTGCTGGCGCACCCCTCCCGGTATGAGGGGTTCGGCCTGCAGATCCTGGAAGCCATGGCGTCAGGGCTGCCCGTCATCTGCAGCCGGGCGGGCGCGCTGCCCGAAGTGGCTGGGGATGCGGCGGTGCTGCGCGATCCGGATGACCTGGATGGCTGGGCCGGCGCCATCGCGTGGGTGCTGGGCACTCCCGTGCAGCAGCAGGCCATGCGCAGGCAGGGGCTGGCGCAGGCCGCACGCTTCCAATGGCCGGAGACCGCACGCGCCGTCCTCGCCGCCTACCGGCAGGCAGCGGCCGGCACGGATAGATAGGACAAGGGTTCAGGGTTCGGGGTTCGGGGTTCAGGGTTCAGGAAAAAGAACCGCACGCAGATCACCCCGCTTCGCTAGAAGCTACGGCCGGGCACAGCAGGATGTACAGGATTCTTGCGATCCTCGTGGCGTCCCGACCTCCAGGAGTCGGAGTGCCACGGGTGAAGCAAGCTTTTGCCTCCTGCCGGGTAAACCGGCAGGGAGGCCCGGAACGGGAAAGAGTTTAACTACGAAATGCGCGAAAGGGCCCCTTCGACCCATTCGGCAAGCTCATGGCAAGCAAGCTCAGGGCAGGCGCGAAAATAAAACTGGCCGGCAGGGAGGCCGGAATCCGATCTTTACCTACAGGCTAACAGCCTACAGCCTATCCACCTAATCACACCTTGTGGTAGGCGCGGTACCAGGCGACGAAGTTGGGGATGCCCGCGGCGATGGGCGTGGTGGGCTGGTAGCCGAGCTTCTGCTGCGCACGGGTGATGTCCGCATAGGTCACCGGCACATCGCCCGCCTGCATGGGCAGCATGTTCATCTTCGGCTCGCGGCCCAGCGCCGTGCCGATGAGCTGGATCATGTCCAGCAGCCGCTCGGAGCGGTGGTTGCCGAGGTTGAAGATCTCATAGGGCGCCAAGCCATCGGCAAAGAGCGCGCCCTTGATGCCGCTGACAATGTCGGCCACATAGGTGAAGTCGCGCTGCATCTCGCCATGGTTGAACACGTTGATGGGCTTGCCGGCCAAAATGTCCTTGGTGAAAAGCCACATCGCCATGTCCGGCCGGCCCCACGGCCCGTACACGGTGAAAAAGCGCAGGCCCACGGTCTGGAAGCCGTAGAGATGGGTGTAGCAGTGCGCCATGAGCTCGTTGGCCTTCTTGGTGGCGGCATAGAGGCTGATGGGGTTGTCCACCGTGTCCGACTCGCTGAAGGGCACCTTGGTGTTGCCGCCATAGACGCTGGAGCTGGAGGCATAGACCAGCCGGGGGACCTTCGCATGGCGGCAGGCTTCCAGCACGCTGAGGAAACCGTCGAGGTTGGCCTTCTCATAAGTGAAGGGATGCTCGATCGAATAGCGCACCCCGGCCTGGGCGGCGAGGTTGCACACCCGCTCCACGCCCTGCTCCTGCAGGAGGCGCAGCAGGCGGTCGTGGTCGCAGAGGTCGGCCTCGATGCCGGTGTAGCGGGGATGTTTTTCCAGCTGCGCATGGCGGTCGCGCTTGAGCTGCACGGAGTAGTAGTCGCTGAAGTTGTCGAGACCGATGATGTCGTGGCCTTCGGAGAGCAGCGACTGGGCCAGGTGGAAGCCGATGAAGCCCGCGGTGCCGGTGATCAAAATGCGCATGGTAAACTCCGTTGTTGATATCTGCGCCAATGTATACCAAATGGAATACAAGAGTAACAGCAGAGTTTTAACATGGATGGACAGGATTTTCAGGATTGCATGAGGAGGAAGCGTTTAACTACGAAACTCGCGAAAGGGCGCAAAAAAAAGATGGGAGGTGTTTCACATGGATATACAGGATGGACAGGATGGCGGAAAGATTAACCACCCGCTTCGCTGGAGACACGGAGGCGCTGAGAAGAAAGACCGGAAGAGGTCCGGCCAAATCAGATTTGACCGGACGGTTTGTTTGATGGAGGGAGATGAGAAGGAGTTCTAACCACGGATTACACTGATAGGACGGATGGGAGGCATTTCACATGGATGGACAGGATTTTCAGGATGACGGAAAGATTAACCACCCGCTTCGCTGGAGGCACGGAGGCACTGAGGTAAAGACGGAGGCTTACGAAAACCAGCAATCCGTGGAAGCGGATTGCCGGTTTTCGTAAGCGCTGTGAACGGGAGGAAGAGGAGCCAGACGCAATCAGGTTGGATAGGCTGTTAGACTGCAGCCTATTCACCTTTTCAAATATCCGTGTGCAGACAGGGAGGCCCGGAACGGGAAAGAGTTTAACTACGAAATGCGCGAAAGGGCGCGAAAATAAAACAGGGGATGAGCCATGCAGAACAGGCGTTTTTGATGGTTTTCCACGGGGATTTGCCAGTTTTTAGGCAGTACGTTTTTCGACACATCATGTTTATATCCACATTGTTGTGTCCGAAATCGTTTATTTAATAACAGGAAACAACAGGTTTTTAGGGTTTGAGGGTTTACTGGTTGGAAGGTTACGCGCAGAGGGCATAGCGCATGGCGCAGGGCGGGAAAAGTGCACAAGGACGCAAAGAAAGATTAACCACGGAGACACAGAGGCACGGAGTTCCTGACCAGAGGAGGGCCGGCCAAATCAGATTTGACCGGACGGTTTGTCCGGTTGAGGGAGATGAGAAAGAGTTCTAATGGAGGCCGACAAAAAAACGGAGGGGCATGGTGGAAACCATGCCCCTCCGCGGTTACTGACAATTACGGTTTACTGGAACCGGACGGTGGTCGGGCCTTCAGGTATGAAGGTCGCGGTCACGCTCTTGGCTCCATTCATCGTCACGCTCCCCGGGTTGCTGCTGCCGGTCAGATCGCCGGACCAGCCCGTGAAGACCGAGCCGAAGCCAGTCGGCGTAGCCGTGAAGCTCAGCGGGCCTGTGCCTGCATTGTACCAAGCGCTGCCTGCAAACCCGTTGTCCACGGAGCCGCTGCCAACGATGTTCCCTGTCAACATGAACTGTTTGATGTACGTTGCGTCCACCGTGCGGTTAGGAGAGCTGGCGTTCACCGTCAGCGAACCCGCATTACCCGCTCCGCTGCCATCCACCGACCATACGTCAAACACATACTGTGTGGTGGAGCCTTCCGCAATAGGCGTTGTCCGTATCGCCTTATTCGTTGTCGAATTCGCCACCACCCCAATGACGGTGGAAACACCGCCGTTGCACGTGTAACCATTGAAGGTCACAAACGCGCCCGCGGTCGGGGTCACAGTCACGGTGTAGGTGGTGCCTTCATAGGCGCCGAGCGAGGAGACGCCGGCCCCGGCCGTGCGCGCCTTGCCATTGATATCCGTGGTCGGATGGTTGGCATCGGCGAACGTGAGACAGCCGCTGGTGGACTTCAGGCGGAAGTCATGGTTGGCGGCATTCACGAAGCCCGGAGTGTTGGTCACAACCGCCACCGAGCATGCATCGCCATCGGTCTTCCGCACGCAACTGTTAACCAGAGTTGCTTTCGCCCCCAATATGCTTCCTAGCGAGGGCCCCTGATCATTGAGGATCAGGTTTGCCAAGTTGGCCGATGTGTCAGTGCCGCCATCTCCGTTTCCTCCACCGTGGGCATTAAGGCTGCTGGCGGGATTGTTGTAGAGCGAGCAGTTGCGGATCGTCAGACCCGTCTCGCGCAAAACATTGATCGCCAGGCCCGTGTTGCTGTCGAACACGCAGTTCTCAACCGTGTCGTTGAGGCGGTAGTTGGACGTGTTCTCAAAGTTAATCGCCGTCTGGTTGCCCTGGAACACGCAGTTGCGTATGGCGCTGCTGCCGAACGCGTTGTTGGCCACCGCACTGTTGACACAGATGGCGCCAACGTTATCGGCAAACGCACCCGCCTGGTTGATGAACTTGATGCCGTCAACGATGAAGTTGACGTTGCCGAACTTCATGGCCAGGGCCTGGCCGTTGACATCAATCGTGGTCAGGTTCGCCAGCGGGTTGGCGGGCCGGGCACTAAGACCGGATTCAGCACCCGCGAAACCACCGTAGATTTCGACCGGTGAACCGCCGCTGGGGGACGTGGCAGCCACATTGAACTTGCCGCTGGTGGTGACGATGTAGGTCCCGGCCTTGATAAAGATCTTTTCGCCCAAGCCCGCGTGCGCCGTGGCGTAGTCCAACGTGCAGGCGTTATCCCAGCCGGCGCCGTTCGCGCCGGCCTTGGAGGCCATCTCGACAAAGTATGACTTTGTGAAGGTGGCGGTCAGCGACTTGGCCGCATTCATCGTGAAGGTGATGTCATTGCCGCTGATCGTCGCGCCGGTGGCCGCGGAGCCGCCCCAGGCAACGGCGTAACTATCGTCCGTCGGATGGGCCGTAACCGTCACCGACACGCCATTACTGTAATAGCCAGCGCTGCCCGAATACGGAGCCAGATTGGTGGTGATCGTGCCGCCAGAGCTCACCGACGTCGTGAGCTTATAGTAAGTCGCGCAGGTGGCCGTAACCGTGGCCGGCGATGCCGGCACGGTGTAGGAGGGCGTGACCGTGGCATTCCAAGCGGTGAATAAATAGCCGGTGCCGTCCGCATTCCAATCCTGAACCGCATCCACCATTGAAATGGCATGCGTATCAGCCGTGACCCAGAGCGGGAAGGTCCATGTGTTGGTGAATTCCGCGCCATCCACCAGGAAGCGGATGCCTTCTGCGGGTTTGGGACTGGTTTCGACGGTGATCGCCACGCCCAGCGATGTAAACGACGCCGTGATATTCGTGGGACAGTTCACAGCGAAGGTATACGGATTATCCGCTGAAAGCGTGGCGGAACCGTATTTCCACGCGACGGCAGACTGGAAGCTCGCAAGATCCGGGAACGCCTGGACGGTCACATTCGCGCCCGCATTCACCCAGCCGCTGGCGGGATTGGTGGTGATCGTGCCACCGTTGGCCGGATCGGGCGAGGCCGTCACCTTGTACTGGGTGCTGAACACGGCAACCCAGTCAGGGTTGTTCTGGGTGATCGTGAAGCTATAAGGATTCGCCGAACTCCACGCATGGCTGGTGGTGTTCGTCCAATAGGCCAAGGTATAGATGGTGTCTTTGGCACCATTGGTCTGCACAGACGCCGACATCGACACCAGCCCCTGACAGGAGATGTTGTTCAAGGGCAACGCGCCGGACTGGCCACCCACCGTAGCGGTCAGGCCGACCCCGGCCGGCGAAGCTGCGACGCTCACGGTGTACCAATTGGGCAGCATTTCATACGCGCCGATATCAGTCTTCAGCGAGTGGCCACCGTTCTGCGGACGCGTCACGCCCAGCATGTCCGCCGCCGCGGCATAGGTGTTGCTGCCCGCGTCGATGCAGGGGCTACTTTGGGAGAGGCGGTAATCGCTGCCGCCGATAAAGAGCGGATCGCCACTTGTCTTGTCGAAAGCACCCCCCTGGCTGGCAGGCTGCGGCGAGGGCAAGTACCCATCCCAGCCATGCTTGACGCAGCAGCTGTACGCCATTACGGTGCTCGGATGGACCTCGTTATTCTTGAATCCGCCGGGCCAAGTCGCGCTTTCATCCCAGAGGATCGTGTTCTGCAAAGTGAGCGTTCCATACATGGTCGCGAACGAACCGTCCGAGTTTCCGTTGAAGTTGCCAGCAATGGTGCAATTGCGTACCGTCGCGGTGCAACCGTTATGATACATCGCCGGCGATGAACCGGTGTTCGCCGTGAAGACGCAATTTTCCACGAGCAACCCGGTGTAACTGCCATAGGCACCCAGTGCGGCGCCGTAATTCCCCGTGTTGCCTGTAAGGATACAGTTGCGAACGGTCACGTTGTTGGCCAAGACGCGAACGGCACCGCCATGCTGATCGCCGCCAGAAGAGCCGGAACTATAGGCGCCGGTGAGCGTAAACCCATCCACGGTCTGCCCGCCGCCGCCGGCACATTCAACAAGCTTCGGACAGTCATTGGCGCTGCCGCCGGCAACGCCATCGATATCACCGCTGATGGTCGTGGGGTTTGCCGTCGGATTGACACGTTCCACGAGGGTCGCTTCCGAGCCTGCAAATCCGCCGTACATGCCGACGCCTGCGGGGATCTGGTAGTAGCTATTCTTATCGCCGGGACTGTACGTCTGCCCGCCCTTCACCCACACCTGATCACCGCTGGACGCGGCGGCCAACGCATTCGACAGGTTCTTGTAGCCGGTGGCCCATGTTTGGCCGGTGCCGTCATTTGACAGCGCACCGTCCACGCGCAGGACCTTCACAAAGGTGGCGGTCGCGCTCTTGGGCTCGGTCATGAAACCCAGATTCACATTGGTGGCACCCCCGCTGACATTCCCGCCCCACGCCGAAAATGCGTACCCGGCCGAAGGAACCGCCGTGAGCGTCACCGCCGTGCCGTTGGGAATGTAATTGTCGCTGTAGGCCACATTCGTGGTGATCGTGCCATGGCCGCCGGGCACGCTGGTGGTCAGCAGCTGGTATGTATTGAAATACGCCGTAATCGTGCGGTTTCCGGGCACATTGTAATTGGTTGCCGCCAAAGCTGAAGACCACACGTCATCGTCCTGCCAACCCGTGAAGCGATACTGGGTGTTGACGACGTTCTGCGTCGCGGCGACGGAGATATCATAGCTCTGGCCCTGGAGCCATGTGTAGGAGTGGTCGCCGGTGTATGTTTCGGTGTTCCCCGTGTATTGCAGGTCGACTGGAGCTGTATGGAGAATGACCGTCTTGCCGCAGGTGTTGGCATAGTTGGCCGTCACGCTCTTGACACCGGTGACGTTCGAGAGCGTGAGCACAGCGTCGGTTTCGTGACCGCTGGGCACATCCGCGCCCGACCAATGGTCGAACTTGTAGCAACCGTTGGGCGTGACGGGCGTGAAGGTGACCGTGCCGCCGGAAGTCTGCCAACCATCGGCGGGATTCATCGTCACCGTGGAAGCGCCGACCGGCGATATGGTGACGGAGGCCTTGTACTGGGTGTCGTAGGTGAGGGTGAAGGTTTTGTCGGCGGTGAAGTTGAACGAATAGCCGTTGGCATGGGGCGAGCCATCATTCCACTCTTTGAACTTATATCGCGAGGTGTTGGCGATGATGGTTTTTGTGTCGTCGGCGGTCAACGTAAACGTGGCGTATTCGTTATACAAGGTGGCGGCCAACGGCGTGGTCAAATTGGGGTGATCGGAGCCATCTTTGACGTCGAACGTGTAGCTATGACCGTTATCTCCATTGACGGTCAGGTTATGCTGCGGACCCCCAGCGACATACTCGTAGGCACCGATGGACGGGGTGGTGCCTGATCGAAGGGTGCCGACAATGTCGCGCCCATCAGTGGTCGTGTACGATGCGTTGCCCGCGGTCTTGATGGGACTTCCCGCTGCAAGCGTAAAGTCGCTGCCGGCGGCTGTAAAGCCGGGATAGTTGTCGCCACTGTCTAATGTATTTCCAGAGTTTGCACCGTTGAAGACCGTTGACATCGCGGTTGCGCCAGCCGGATTCGACCAGATGACGCAAGTGTAGGCATAGAGGACCGAGGTATTATTGCGTATGCCGCCGTTTCCGTAGCCACCCGTCGAGCCGTATCCATCCAGAATAGAGTTATAGAATTTCAAAGCGACGTTCTTGGAGTCGATACACTTGACGCCATGGGTCCCGTCTTTCGGAACGTAGAAGGTGCAGTGCGTCATCGACGCGACCGTGGTCTTTGCGCCGCAGTTGACATACCCATCACTGGCGGCGGACGCAGCCGTACCGCCATTGCCGTAGAACAGGCAATTCTCAAACAGGGTACCAGAGGGGCTGCCGCTTAGAGTGGTGAACGCACCACCAAACCCGGATGCGGACGCGGCGTTGCCGGTGAAAATACACTTCTTGATCGTGCAATTGTTCTCACTGACCCAGAGCGCCGCCTTACTGCTGGTAGATCCGTCACCAGCAACGACGCCGGTAAAGGTGAACCCTTCAATGGTGGTGGAGGCCAGCAACTTCATGATATAACCCGTAGTACCATTGGCGCCAAGAGTGGTCTGGTGGCCGGCGCGGTTCGGGTTATACGTCCCGCCGCGCGTTGCATCCTCATTATATTTAAATCCACCCAAGATGGTCTGGCCGGTCTTGGTTGTGCTGAAATCACCGATGGCCGTGATGTTGTAGGTGCCTTCCTCAACGTAGTTGGTGTTGTTGTTGCCCGACGATGTTCCCAAGATGGTTTTCAGGCCTGCCGCGCCGCCAGCCCCGTTGTCCCATGAAGAACCGGTGCCATCGCCATGAGTTACAGCCGTGACATACCAATTCGCCGCCTGCGCCTGCGACGCCAGCGCAATGATCAGAGCGAACATAGTTGTGAAACGAGCCAATGCTGATTTGATGTAATGTTTCATTGAACACCCCGCGGTTGTTTGGACTGACACTGCGTTAATAAAATGTCTTGCCATAGACTGTTGACTGATTTGAACCATATATGTTGTCTGTAACTAAACCCACTGTTCACGCACAACTTCCCTAGCTCCTGCTAATAAAATGCCACAGGCAAGCAGATGAAACAACAAAAATATTCGTTTTTTTTGCATTTCCGATTGTCGTTTTATGTACAATTTAGCGAAATAAGAGGGTTAAAGGGTTTAATGGTTTTATGGTTTATTGGTTCGATGGTTAAGCGCAGAGAGCATAGCGCATGGCGCAGGGCGGGGAAATGGGGCAAAGTGTGGAATAGTAGTCAGGAGTCAGAATTCAGGAGCCAGAAGTTAACTACGAAACACCCCGCGTCGCTCGGAAGCTGTGCGGGGCACAGCGCGAAAATCACGAAATAAGCGGAGAAAATCAACCACGGATAAGACGGATAGCACGGATAAAGAGTTTTTTTTCAAACGCCAGAGCCCTTCAGGGAGGCCCCAGTTTTTTGAGAGTTTCATCGAGCCACTCACGAACTTGGACGTCATCCGGATTCAGACGAAGCGCATCCTGAAGATGAGGCAGGCTTTCCCTGAACCGGCCCAGACTATTCAGCGCCAACGCGGCACCAATGTGTGACTTGGTGGAGCCCGGGCGCAGCTGGAGGGCGCGCTCAAAGCGGGACCATGCCTCATCAGGCTGGCCTGTCAGCATGAGCGCAGCCCCCAGGTCGTCGAGCAGCGCAACTTCGTCCGGGCACAGGGCCAAAGCCTGCCGAAACAGCGCCACGGCCTCTTCCGGCCTGCCCAAGGCGACCAAGGCCACGCCAAGGTTGCGACGCGCGAGCCAATCAGCGGGAGACGCCGCAACCGCCTGCTGAAAATGATGCACCGCCTCCTGAGACCGCCCCAAGTCGGCCAGATTTTTTCCCAGGTTGTTGTGCGCCCGGGCGTGCTGCGGGTCCAGCGCCAGCGCCTGTTCGTATTGCCGCATCGCCTCGTCAATCCTGCCTTCGTTCTCCAGCGCATATCCCCGGAAGAAATAAAAGTCCGCCCGGTTTGGTTCATACCCGGCGAAATTTTGCGAGACCAGAGCATAGAAAACGATCCCCGCAAGCACCCAGGCCCCCGCCGTGCGAAAGCGCTTCGCAACAAATGCGCGCCACACGGCAACCACGCCCACCGCAGCCAAAATAAAAAGGATGGGGACCACCGGCAACCGGAAGCGACCGGCGACCAGAAACGGCAGGTAAGAAAGAAAGCAGATGAGGCTGAACATCACCATGAGCACGGCGATTTCCACCCTGCCTGCGCGGGCAGCACTCCTGCCGCCGGCGCGCCAAAATTCCGACATTATCTGCAGCACGCCAAGAATGGCCAGCGCAAATACCCATGCGAAGCTGCCAGGCACATAACGGAGAATCCGCGACTCCCGCCGCTCGAGCGACTCCCCGGTTGTAATATTCGCGACTTCAGCCGGCCCCCAAAAAAGCTCCGTTTTCCGAAGCAACAGACGAAGGGTGGGACCGGGATGCCGAACCACGTAGTCCAATGCGCGCCGCGTATAGACCGCGGAAGCCCCAGAGTAGTCGAGGGCACGCCCCTCTTCCTGCGCCAGCCTCCGCACCAGACTGGGGTAGTCAAAGTGAGTCCACGCCCCCAACGCACTGCTGCCAGCCGTGATACCGTCGGCAGCTTCGTTATTTCCCAAATAAAGATTGAGTCCGCCATTGGCGCAAAGGATTACAGGGTCGTGCGCCACGATCATGTTTCTAATGGTTGCCGGCAGCACCGTGGCGGCAAACACCAGCAGGAAACAAGCCGCCGTCGGGCCCAGCGCCTTCAGACGCCCCTGCCGGCGATGGATGATCCAGCCCATCCATGCGACAATGCCCGGCACACACAGGACCAGATTGGGACGGATGAGGACACACAGGCCAAGAGCAACGCCGGGCCAGACGGCCCGCGGAAGTGCCGGTTTGGCGGACCACTTCCCCATCAGGCCCAGAGTGACCAGCACCAGCGAGGTCACAACCACCGGGTCCAAGAGTTCTTTTTCATAATATATGAGCGGCCAGTACAGGGCCATGGCGCCTGCTGTCAGCAGGCCCGCCGCCGCACCGTACCACCGGCGGGCAAACCGATAGGCCAGCAGGACGTTGACCAGGCCCAGGATCAACTGAATCCATGCGGGAGCCCAACGGCCGACCCCGACCGTCTTGTAGATGAGCGCCAGGAAGTAGGGGTATCCGGGCGGCTGCAAAAACGGCCGTGCAGGAATCTCGGGGTCGAGGGACCCAGCCGGAGGCGTCCAGTCGCCGGTCACCAACCCCCTGGCCCAGTAGTCATAATATAATGCATCAACCTGGAGGATTTTGAATTCAGGGACCTGCCGGACCTCCTGGAGATAAAGGAGCCGAACCGTTAACCCCGCGACACACACGACGCACAGGATCCATAGTTCCCAGCGGGTACGAAGGCCGGACGCGGGCGCCATTTCACAAGGAGCGGTTTTTTGTGGAACCGGCGGCGACCTTTTCTTTTTAGCCATGGGAGGGATTATTAAAGGAACCGAGTGCGCTTTCAAGCTTTGCTTTTGCGTTCCAAAACAGAAACCACAATATTTTCACATGGATATACCCAGGCTTCGCTAAAAGCTACGCCGGGCACAGCAGGATGGGCAGGATTACGGAAAGATTAACCACGGATAAGACGGATGGCCCAGGCTTCGCTAAGAGCTACGCCGGGCGCGGCACGGATGTTTAACTACGAAATTCGCGAAAGGACGCGAAAACCGGATTCACCACGGAGACCATTCGACTTTGCTCATGGCAGGCACGGAGGTCCTGACCGGAAGAGGTCCGATCAAATCTGATTTGACCGGACGGTTGGTATAATGGAGGCGCGGATTCGACAGGCTCACCGCAGGGGAGGAGAGGAAGAGTTTGCACCACGGATTACACTGATGGGACGGATGAGGAGATGCAGAGGGCATGGGGCATGGCGCAGGGCGAAAAAACAGGCAGCACACAGAATTTAACTACGAAACACGAAATAAACGGAGAAGATTCACGGCTCACTCGGAGAGTTCGCCCTACCTGCCGGAATGTGGGCGTCGAGTTTCACCTACAGGCTAACCGCCTACAGACGATCAACTTGATTGCTTCCGACTCCTCCCCCTCACGGTCACGGTGCGAGCGCAAACCGGCTGCCGGCTTGCGTGAGTCTCCATCTTTAACCCTCTGTGCCTCCGTGTCTCCAGCGAAGCGGGTGGTGAAATCCTCCCCTCTTATATCCGTGTGATCCGTGCCATCCGTGGTAAATCTTGAAAAGGCTATTAGCTCAGCAGTTCGACTCTTCACCAGGGTGAAGTGCGGACACGCTCACCGCAGGCGGGTCCGGCAGGGAGGCCCGCTCCCCTGCCCTTTCTATTATATTGCCGTTTTTTTGACGTGAAATGTGCGTGAAAGATGGTTTGATGGTTTACTGGTTTTAGGGTTTACTGGTTTGAGGGTTAAGCGCAGAGGGCAGAGCGCATGGGGCATGGCACGGGGAAAGGGCGTAAAGTGTGGAATAGTAGTCAGGAGTCAGAATTCAGGAGCCAGAAGTTAACTACGAAACACCCCGCGTCGCTCGGAAGCTTCCGGCTTCGCTCCGGCAGCTATGCCGGACACGGATGCGGGGCACAGCGCGAAAGGCGCGAAATGAAGAAACGGGAACAGGAGATTTTTCTCGCCAAGCCCGCCAAGGTTCGGAGGCTTCGCCCTGCCGGAGCGGTCACGAAAGGTAGCAGATGAAAGATCGAATGCCGAAACGAATTCCCAAAACCGCTTCCCCGCCTGCCGGCAACTCTTGCAAGACCCGTTTCATGGACAGGACCTGGGTACTCGCACTGCTCCTGCTGATCGGCACGTTAGTTGTCTACCTGCCTGTCCGGAACGCCGGGTTCATCTGGGATGACGACGTCTATGTGTCGGGAAACGCGGCGCTGCGGTCATGGGACGGCCTGACGCAAATCTGGTGCAATCCCGGTGCGACGCCACAGTACTACCCGCTGGTCCACACCAGTTTCTGGGTTGAGCATCATCTCTGGGGGGTGAACCCCTTCGGGTACCATCTGGTCAACATCCTGCTGCACGGCCTGAACGCGGTGCTGCTCTGGCGGGTGCTGCGGAGGCTGGAGGTGCCGGGCGCGTGGTGGGCCGCCGCGATTTTTGCGCTACACCCGGTGCAGGTGGAGTCGGTGGCCTGGATCACGGAACGGAAGAATGTCCTGTGCGGACTGTTCTACCTGCTGGCGCTGCGGGCGTATCTCCGCTTCCGTCCGCTGGCGGGACCGGGCGCAGGCCAGACCCGCAATACGCGGTTCTATCCGCTGGTCATCGTGTTCTTCCTCTGCGCCCTGCTGAGCAAGACGGTGGCGTGCTCGCTGCCTGCGGTGATCATCCTCCTGCTGTGGTGGAAACAAGAGCGGGTCGAGAGACGACAGTTGTTGGAGTTGCTCCCGCTGTTCCTGCTGGGCGCCGTGCTGGGCGTGACGACCGCCTGGCTGGAGACGCACCAGGTCGGCGCCACCGGCGCGGCATGGTCGCTATCCATGGTGCAGCGGTGCATGCTGGCGGGGCGCGCGCTGTGGTTCTATGCGGGGAAGCTGTGCTGGCCGCATCCCCTCATTTTCATCTATCCCCGGTGGACTATTGATGCAAGGGTGTGGTGGCAGTACATATTCCCGCTTGCGGCGCTGGCGAGCGTGCCGGCGTTGTGGGCGCTGCGGCGGCGGATCGGGAAAGGGAGCCTGGTGGCGGTGCTGGCATTTGCCGGCACACTGGTCCCGGCGCTGGGGTTCTTCAACGTCTATCCATTCCGCTTCGCTTTTACCGCCGACCACTTCCAGTATCTGGCGGGCATGGGATTGATGGCGTGGGCGGCCAGCGCAACGGCCATTGGCTGCCAGCGGATGGCGCCAGCGGGCCGACGCGCGGCAGCGGCGGCGGCCACCACCGCACTGGTGGTGCTGGGAACGCTCACATGGAGACAGGCGGGCGTGTACCGGGACGTTGAAACGCTCTGGCGCGACACCCTGACGAAAAACCCCAAATGCACGCTGGCGTACAACAACCTGGGAAATATGTTGTTCCGGCAGGGCAAGTTTCCGGAAGCGATCGGCTATTACAAGCGGGCGCTGGAACTCAATCCCGACTACGCCGAAGTGCATGACAACATGGGGGTCGTGCTATTCCGGCAGGGCGAGGTGCAGAAGGCAATCGAACACTACGAACAGGCCCTGCGGCTCGATCCGCATCTGGCGGAGGCGCACAACAACCTGGGACTCGTCCTGTTTCAACAGGGGCGGGCGACGGAAGCGATCAGCCATTACGAACAGGCCCTCAGCCTTAATCCGCATCTGGCGGAGGCACACAATAACCTAGGGAACGCACTGGGCCAACAAGGGCGAATAACGGAAGCAATCCAACATTTCGAGCAGGCACTCAGCCTCAATCCGCGTGCCGTAGACGCGCACAAGAATCTAGGAAACGCGCTTGCCCAACAAGGACGGTTGCCGGAAGCCACGGAATATTACGAACAAGCCCTGAAGATCCAGCCGGACATGGCAGATGTACACTTCAATCTGGGCATCGTCCTGGCCCAACAGGGGCGGATACCGGAGGCGATCCAACATTTCGAGCAGGCGCTGCGGCTCCAGCCGGATTTCGCGCAGGCGCACAACAACCTGGGAACCGCGCTAGCCCAACAAGGGCGAATGCCGGAGGCGATCCAACATTACGAAGAAGCCCTGCGGCTCCAGCCGAACCTTGAGGAAGCCCGCAGCAACCTGAAGATTGCGCTGGAACAACAGGGCGGGATGTCCGAGGCGGTCACGCCGCGCAGACGTTGAGGGTTTGCCGGTTTACTGGTTTGATGGTTAAAGGGGGTGAGGCAAAAGTACAGAGCGCATGGCGCAGAGGGGAAAACCGGCAGCACACAGAATTTGACTACGAAAAACAGGCATGTGGAATTCACTAAAGCGGGGATGGTCCCCAGCGATTTTCTCGAGCGTCTCCCGCGTCGCCACCAGCAGGTGTTTATCATCCACCTGCTGGTTCGATACGATACCCCGATGCAATCGGGTTTTAAATTGTTTTCGCCTTCCACATTACCAACGCTGAAGGGCGCGAAAGGCGGAGAAGGATTTTCTCGCAAAGGCGCAAAGGCCGCAAAGAAATGTAAACGACGGTCTGATTGTCGTTTGTCGAGACATGACACTTGTGACTCGACCGCTAAGTTCTATTTCAACGGCGTGTTGCCCAAAGCCTCTTGGTGATCATTAAAACGACAGAAGCAAAACATTTTTCCGATCAGGTCGTTATTGAAGTCAATGTTGCCAGTCTGAGCGTCATCCAGCACCGAAAACCGTCGCAGCAGGCTTCCAAGTCCGCAAAAAGGCCTCGATAGAGCATCTGTATGCCCGAGAACCGTCGCCCCGTGACACTGCGAATGATAATCCGGACGTTCTGCACGACGGCAATCAACAAGTCCTGAATCTGCTGCCGCCACAGCCGTCGCCATCTGGCACGCTTGAACCCATGATTGTTGGCGGCATCTGCAAAGCTCCCCTCCATGAGCCATTTGCGTCTCCGCCGATCCCGATAGGCCGCCGCACTTCGCGACT
>Ga0118677_10000385_pt1 | contig 96666 bp, 88 predicted proteins | sample AliMusrvi5mmetaG_FD_86154 | JGI IMG/M metagenome (GOLD analysis project Ga0118677, IMG submission 86154) | reverse complement strand
CGGGTGCTCCAACTCAACCTCTTCACCAAGAGGAATTTAATCGAACTTTTTAAACCAACCGTTGTCCAACGTGCTGTTTCTCCGCAGATTTTATTGTGGGAAAATCTATAAGACAGCAGTGAGGTATTGGATGAGATTATCTATAAACAACTGACTTGTCGCATCAGCTCCCGAAAGAAGAAAATTCACATCAAAGACGGTAACAAGAGCACCGGAGCGGGCATTGGCAAGTGTGTGGCCACCAAAGCCAATAGCCGCGCACTTGCCACTGTTATCGATGGTCAGGCAGGTGCCGGTCCCTGGTGGATTGGCAACGCCGCCTGCAGCCAGAAATGTAATGGTGGAAATCGCATTTGGAGTCGTCGCTACAGAGCCTTGAACGGTTTCGGTATTGGCTGGGGAGGTAATAGTCATTGTGCCGCCGCCTGCCAATTGAATAAAATTCAGGATACTGTTGTCACGCGTGGCAAAATTTGCCACATTTTCCCCCATGAGAAAAAGTGTGCCGCCACCTTGCAGATAACTCAAATATTTGGCTTGATCGCCGGTCGTCAAAACAGTTACGTTATTGTAACGTACATCCCAAACCTGCTTGAAGCCACTCAAGGTTGGCAGTGTGTCGCTCCCCGCGAGCCCTGTTCCCGTTGAGACGGAATATGCGGCACTGGTCAGATGATTGGTCAAATTGGCGGTGACGTCGGCCTCCGTCCCGGCCGTGCCATCCTTGTAAATAAACGCATCCCCCGCACTTACCACTGCACTGGCTTCCGTTGTGGTGACCAGCATGGCGGCAGCAAAAAGAGATGCTCCAATCTTCGTCCGTGTAATTTTCATCCTTTCTCCTCCTTAAGTAAGTATTACAATCACAGAAACATCCCCTTGCAATGCAAGACTATTGACGGGTGACACAAATATGGAAAGTCGTTAAATTTGATACTTATTATCTTTTGCGCCTCTTGCAAAAATATCGTTTATTACCTGTCGCTCACGCAAAAAAATCTGGAAAATACTCTGTTTTATTTATTACCGTAATTTAATTACAATGTTGCACTTTTGTAACAAAAATATTCGAATTAGACCGCTAGCGCTTAATTTGTCAAGCAAAACCAGCCATTCGCCCATCCTTCCTTCACGGTCTTGAAACAAATTACTACATTTCAACCAGACAAAAGCATCCCCGGCACTCCATCTCGTACAAAGCCTTACTCTCTCCCTACGGGTTTCCGTCTTTCTTTCATTGGTTGCTCAAAAAAGGAATCAAAGTAATTATGCAGAGTATAGGAGCTCGATGGAATCAAATACTCACTTCCTGGAAGCTCAATACAACGCCAGCAGCTTGTCCAACTCTTCCGATTTCATGGTGAAACTGTGGGCCTCGGTGGGGAAGGTCCGGTTTTCGACCTCGGCCTTGTACTGGGCCAGGGCGGCGGCAATGGGTTCGTTGATCTTCGTATACTGCTTGACGAATTTGGGGGTAAAGCGGTCATAAAGGCCTACCAGATCGTGGATCACCAGCACCTGACCGTCGCAGCCGAGCCCAGCGCCGATGCCAATAGTGGGAATACCTATATTTTTGGTGATGTGTTCGGCCAGGGGCGCGGGAATCGCCTCCAGCACTATCGAGAAACATCCGGCCTCTTCCAGGGCCTGGGCATCCTCGAGCAGTTGCTTGGCCGCCTGGGCACTCTTGCCCTGGACCTTGAAACCGCCGAGGCTGGTGGCGGTCTGCGGCGTTAGGCCGATATGGCCCTGCACCGGAATACCGGCGCGGACGATGGCCTCGACCACCTTGGCCATGGCCACCCCACCCTCAAGCTTGACCGCATCGGCCCGGCCCTCCTTGAGCATGCGGGTGGCATTGTTGATGGCTGCCGGGATCGAGCTGTTGTAGGAGCCAAAGGGCATGTCAGTAACCACCAGGGCATGCTCGACCCCACGCACCACCGCCTTGGTATGGTGCAGCATCTCCTCCATGGTCACCGAGACCGTATCCGGATAGCCCAACACCACCATCCCCAGGCTGTCGCCCACCAGAACAATGTCGATCCCGGCCGCATCCACCATTTTGGCCCAGGGGTAGTCATAGGCCGTGAGTACGGAAATGGGGATTCCGTTCTTGCGATTTCTGATATCCGGGATGGTCAGTTTTTTCTGGGGCATGGTCGTCTCCTTAGCTCGATAGGGGGCATCGTAAAAAAAGTTTAGGGCCTGGTCGCAAATAACTTGGACAAAATTGCGCGCAGATTTGGGTCAGATTGGGTTGTGGCGATCAGCGCAAAACCACAGGCGTAGCAGGGCTACGTCGAGGATTTTGCGACCAAAGCCGCAGCCCAAAATGGCCCGAAGAGGAGATGCAAGATGTTAAAGTCATTTGCTGACAGGCCATCAGATCCGATAGGGGGCAGTGGCCTCCAGGGCCTTGATCAATTGGGTGAGGAGCAGATTTATCGGGGTGGGGATGCCGACTTCCCGTCCTTTGGCAACAATAGCGCCGTTAATAACATCGATTTCGGTGGGCACGCCCCTGAGAATATCCTGGAGCATGGACGCCCGATTTTCACCGGTGACGGCGCAGACCTGCTTGACCCGATCCAACTGCTGCGCATAGGGAAGATGAATGTGCAGAGCGCGGGCCACGGCCACGGCCTCGTCCACGGCCTGGGTCATGAGGCCTTCGCATTCAGGCATTCGGGCAAGGATGCCGTTAGGCACCCGCAGCAGGGCCGTGAGGGCATTGATGCCGACATTGATGATCAGTTTGGACCAGAGGAGGCTGCCCGCCTCCTCAACGATCCGGGTGTCGATACCCGCCCGGTTGAACAGGGCGACGATGGTGGCCATACGAATGAATTGTTCAGGTCCGGCGGCCAACACGGTCGGCCCGTTACCGGCATGGCGAACCTGCCCCGGCCCGACCAGGGTGGCGGCTTGAGAGGTGATGCCGGCCACCGCCCGTTCAATACCGACCACGGCAGCGATCCGCTCGAGATTGCCGAGCCCGTTCTGCAGCGTCAGCACCAGCCCCGCATCGGCCAGGAGGGGCAGCGCCGCCTGGGCCGCCGCGGTAGTGGAGCCGGCCTTGGTGCAGATAAGGACCAGATCGGCCTGCCGATTGTACTGGTGTGGGTCGGAGATAATCCTGATCGCGCTGCGACGCAGCACGCCGTCCCGGCCAATGACCGCCAATCCGTCCCGGTTGATGGCCGCCGCATGGTCCGGGTTGGTGGTGTAGAGGCACACCTCCGCAAGAGGAGCGAGCAAGGCTCCGAACAGGCCACCCATTGCTCCAGCGCCGATGATCAGTATCTCCATCTTTCTCTCCTTTCTGGCCCGCTTCCTGGCAAACATCCGGGGTGAACAACCATGGCCAACGCCATCCGCCTGTCACTGGTTGACAGTTATAAACCATCGCCAAAAAAGATCAACGCAGAACGCTTTCCGGGTCAGGAAGAAAGGGAGGAATTGCGCTTGAAAGCGCAACAGGGTAGAGTGTAACGGGTACCACAATTGCTGTTCTGCTGCCCATCTTTTCCCGGAGGACGACGATGCATCTCTTTGTCTGGCGTCACAGCAAACGCTTTTCCAGCTGGTCCATGCTTGATGAGCCCCACATCCATAAGGAAAATTACCTCCAGGCCGATGTCACCGTCCTGGCCGCCTCCAAGGCTGAGGCCCTGCAGCTCCTTGCGCGCAACGGCAACTGGAATATCGAGGATCTGCAGCGGATCGAACCAGAGGTGATCCCCGTGGATGCGGGCCGCATCATCACCAGTCATGTTGACTTTCAATAGACGGCCGAACCTGCGCCTGCGGCAAACCCTCTTTCCCCTGTGCATCACGCTGAAAACACAGTATGATGCTTGGTATTCGTGAAGGGAAGGGACTGAAAAAAGTCAGAGCCCTTCCCAGCAGGCAACCCGGTCATTCCGGCTGCTGACGACCGGCTCTGCAACAGGAATTCTTTTTAACAAGCAAAGGATCTTCCCATGGTACAGTCTGGAACAAACATGCTCGCCAAAAAAGTTGCCTGGTACGAATCCATGGCCATCCTGTTCGTCATTACGCTTTCCTGGCTCGATGAAATCCTCGATATCCCCTATGTCCTTCTCGGCGGAGAGGCAACCCCGATCAACTGGCGGGAATCTCTTTTTGAAAGTGTGGTCATTGGTATTGTGGGAGCGGCGATCATCCGTCATACCTATAAACTGCTGGTGCGGGTGAGCTATCTAGAAAGCATCCTGCCTTCCTGTGCCTCCTGTAAAAGGATCAAGACTGACTCGGCCTTCTGGCAGGATATCGAACAAATTATCCAGGAACGGGCCAAGGCCGAGTTCATCCACGGTATCTGCCCGGACTGCATCAAAAAATACCACCCGGAACTGACCATAGAGAGAAAAGATAGCGCCAACGGCACGGAATAATCCCTCATGAGCGACCCCGTTCAGACCCTGGCTCTCTCCCCCTCAGCGCCTAGCTGCCGGAGCTTTCGATCCTTCCAGCGGACACTGCACACCCATGAGTAAACTGCGCGCCCTCTGTATTGCCGAACGATTTGAGTTCGACACCCTCTATGAATTTCTGTCCCGCCAGGTACATGCCGCGCGGATGCGCAATGTGATCATCGTCACCCCCGGCGAGGGGACGTTCGCCTTTATCTTCGACTACGGTGTTTGTGTCCTCTGCCAGTACGATTATGAATTGGAAAAACGACTGGTCGACCTGCTGTTGAAATATGCGATCAATCCCCTGGAACCCTTTATCGAGGAGGAGTTAGAGTATCAGCAGAGCGCCAAGGACGGTATCCGGATCCGCCACGATCTGATCGAGGTCGACGACGTCACCGAACTGGCCTGCCTGTCGCTCGGCCATGCCCTGGCCCAGTCCACCAAACTCGCCTCCTTTGAGACCTCGATCGAGGAGACCATCAAAAAAACCAAATACATTCCCGAAACCCTGGCGAAAAAAGGCTCCATCGCGCTCTCCCGCACCCAGCTGGCCAAGGAGCGAGGCCGGGTGTATCTGGAAAAATCCCACATCATCCTCCAGTTCAATCTGCTGGACACCCCTGAATTCATCTGGGAGTATCCTGAGCTGGAGCACTATTACCTGGCACTTTCCCGGTATCTGGATATCACGCCCAGGGCCACGGTCCTCGAAAACCGCCTGGAGGTGATCCAGGAACTGCTGCAGATGATGGCAGACGAACAAAAACACAGCCATTCCAGCATGCTGGAGTGGATTATCATCATCCTCATCGCCATCGAGATCGTCCTCTTTTTTGTCAAATAGGCGAGCCGCCCCCTCATGAGCGGAAGGGATAAACTGACCTTTCCCTTTGCCCTCCCGATTCAGGATGTATATTCTAAGACCTAGACGGAACGTTTTTCTTCCCCCCACTCTTGACAGGAGGCACCCATGAAGATTCTGATCACTGGCGGTACCGGTTTTGTCGGTTCAGGCTTAAGCCAACGCCTGCTGGAGCTGGGGCATGAGGTCACGGTCATCGGCAGCAGCAGCCACTGTCGCCTTGCCAGCCATCCGCAACTGACCTACGTTTCGGCTGATACCACCCAGCCGGGCGACTGGCAGCAGCGGGTGGCGGAGCAGGACGGGCTGGTCAACCTGGCTGGCCGTTCGATCTTCAACCTCTGGACGGCTGCCTACAAAAAATCGATCTACAACAGCCGCATCCTGACCACCAAAAATCTGGTGGCGGCCCTGCCCGCAAACACCTCGGCCGTCCTGCTCAGCACCTCGGCTGCCGGGTATTACGGGGATGGCGGCGAAACCGAAAAAAGCGAGAGCAGCAGCAGCGGTACCGACTTTCTGGCCCAGGTCTGCCGCGACTGGGAAGGCGAGGCCGACAAGGCCACCGCGAAGGGGGCACGGGTGGTGCTGATGCGGTTTGGGGTGGTGCTTGGCAAGGGCGGCGGGGCCATCGCCACTATGAAGACCCCGTTCCAACTGGGACTGGGAGGGCCGATCGGCAGCGGCAACCAGTGGTTCCCCTGGATTCATCGGGACGATCTGGTAGGCGCGATCCTCTTTCTCCTCACAGCTGAGGAATGCCGAGGCCCCTTTAATTTTTGCGCCCCGCAACCGGTGCGCCAGAAAGACTTTGCCCGCCAGCTGGGGGCGGTGCTCCATCGACCGGTCTTCCTGCCGACCCCGGCCTTTGTCATGAAACTTATTTTGGGCGAGTTCGGCCGTTCCCTGCTCCAGGGACAAAAAGCCATACCCCAAGCCCTGACGGAGAGCGGCTATCTGTTCACCTACCCGGAGCTGCAACCGGCCCTCAAGGAGATTTTCGGTGGCTGACAACCGCTTTACCGCCGCCGCCCTGTTCCCCTGTACGGCGCGCGAACTCTACGACTGGCACCGTCGGCCAGGGGCGCTGGAACGGCTCATCCCGCCCTGGGAAAACACCGGGGTGCTGTCGCGGACCGGAGGCATCGATCCGGGCGGGAAGGTGGTGATGCAGATGCACGCCGGACCGATACCGTATCAGTGGCAGGCCCGCCACATCGAGAACATACCTGGAGCGATGTTTAGGGATATCCAAGAGCGTGGCCCCTTTGCCCGCTGGACCCATACCCACCGCTTCACCGATACCCCGGACGGGGCGCGGCTGGAAGACCAAATCGACTACGCCCTGCCCGGCCAGTCGCTTCTCCCCGGTTTTTCGACCGCCCTGGTCAACAACACCCTGGAAAGGGTCTTTCGGTACCGTCACTCCACCCTGGGTGACGACATCCGCCTGCATCAACGCTGCAGCCGCACGCCGCTGCGTCTGCTCATCAGCGGCGGCAGCGGGGTATTGGGCTCGGCCCTCCTGCCCCTCCTGACCACCGGCGGCCATGAGGTCTGGACCCTGGTCCGGCGGCAGCCCGATCGCAGCAAAAGGGAGATCTACTGGAATCCTGAACGCGGCGAGCTCAACCTTGCCGGTCTGCCCGCCTTCGACGGAGTCGTCCATCTTGCCGGCGACAATATCGGTGAGGGCCGCTGGACCCCTGCCAAAAAAAAACGGGTCATCGACAGCCGGGTCCTGGGCACCGGGCTCATCGCCCGCACCCTTGCCAGCCTGCCGGTACGCCCCCGAGTCCTGCTCAGCGCCTCGGCCGTCGGCTTCTACGGCAACTGCCTGGATTGCTGCATGCGCGAAGAGGACAACGCCGGACCTGATTTTATCTCCGATGTCTGCTCATTGTGGGAGCATTCGGCCCTTCCTGCCCAGGAAGCTGGTATTCGCACGGTCTTCATGCGTATTGGTGTGGTCCTGAGCCCCAGGGGTGGCGCGCTCAATCGCCTGATGGCCACCTCAGCCCTGGGGTTTTTCAGCCGTTTCGGCAGCGGCGAACAGTACATCAGCTGGATCGGCATCAATGACATGGTTGCGGCCGTACTCCACGCCCTGACCTGCACCACCCTCACCGGGCCGGTCAACATCGCTGCCCCGCAACCGGTAACCAATAGTGACCTGATGCGCACCCTGGCTTCAGTTCTGTGCCGCCCCCTGCTGCCTCCGGTACCGGCGGCTCTGTTGAAAACCCTTTACGGCCAGATGGCCTCCGAGGTATTACTCGGGGGTTGCCGGGTCGCCACTGATAAGCTGCAGCAATCCGGTTACACCTTTCGTCACGCAAACCTGGAACAGGCATTGCGGCATCTCCTCGGAAAATTTGAGGACAACAGTCAGGCCGGAGAGTTGCAAGAGTGAGCTGGAAATTCAAAAGTATCCTGCTGGTGATGATGACCACGGCCCTAGCCTGCGGTTTTCTCCACCATCTTGTGCCGCCGGCAACCCTCAACTTCGAACGGTTGCATATTTTTCTTTTCAACCTGTGCAGCGGCGGCACCCTGCTACTCTATTTTACCGAAGGGGGCAAAAACCTGTCGCGGCGCGGGATGCTTTTTCTCGTTTGTGCCATCGCCTTTGCCCTCTGTGCCTTCCTGCAGTGGTATCTGCCGGCGATGCTCATCCCCCTTATCCTGGCAACCCTGGTTGAAGGGGTGCGGGTCGATCACTTCGGCAGCCGTTTTCCCCGGGCCCTGTTCTCCGCGAAAGAGCCGGTTGCCCGAAAATTTCACCAGGCAGCACTGCTGTGTCTCTCCCTGGGCCTTTTGTTGTCAAGCCCGGTGATCCTCAATTCAGTGTACCTCAAATGGTTCACCCTCGAAAAACTGAAACTCGATACCTTCTTCCTCGGTTTCTCCTTCCCGATCTCGCTGATCTCGATGTCGGTCATCTTCGCCCTGATGAAAAAAGAAGAATTCCGCCTGACCGCCCTGCTCAAGGAGGTGGCCTTCTGGATCATCAACCTGGGCGTCATCGTCTTTTTCCTCTTCATCCTCGCCGGGTTGTTCAAATCCCAGGTGGCCATAGCTACCCTCCTCTTCCTGACCGTGGCCTTCATCCTCTACCTCTACTGGCATGAGGGTATCCAGTTGCAGCAAAAGGCCTTTCTCACCTCCGGCATCCTCTTTCTCGTGATCACCTCGGTTACCGGCATTGCCTATATCTTGCTCACGTTCTCCAGCTACTACACACCGGAGATCAGCCAACCCCTGCTCAGGCTCCATGCCTTCACCGCCCTCTACGGCTGGAATATCAGCGGCCTGGTGGTGATCAGCCGTCACGGCGACTTTCCCCTCCAGCTCCATTCCCGCAAGGTGATTCTCCTCCACTGGTTGACCGTGCTCCTGCTCTGCCCGCTCGGTTATTTCCTGCCGGTGTTTGCCGTGTTCGCCCTGCTCGCCTACAGCTGGCTGCTGGTCCAACTGTTTTTCAACCAAGGTACAGTGGACGAACGTTTGACCGCTGTTCAGGATGAAACGCTCAAAGCCGCATCGTCCTCAGGCATTCAGGATTGATCAAGGCACGCATCGAACCGACCCGCTCCCATGGAGAGATCAACGGTTTCCTCTTGCTTTTTTTAAAAAGACCCTCGACAGAAAAACGGGGGGTATTTATTTTATCTCTACAGAGTTTTGTTCATTTAAAGTGATGTTTGCCGCAGGTGCCAGGAGGGTTTAGTCATGGATGCCGGAATTATTCAAAAATATTTCGTTAACCAGAAAGAAGACGTGACCGTCAAATGTCCGGCCTGTGGCAGGATGAAGACCTTATTTGTTGCCCGCCTCAAGAATGCACAACACTCGATCAAGATAGACTGTCCCTGCCACGAATCCTTTGAGGTATTTCTCGAATTCCGAAAGGATTACCGAGAGCAAACCCTCCTCATCGGCCATTTTCGCGCCCTCTCGACCCCAAGGATACGAGCGAAGCGCTGCATTATCGCCGACCAGTCCAACGGCGGCCTGCTTCTGCTTACAACGGAAGAGGTGCCGATCAAAAAAGACGACCGGATGATTGTCAGCTATCGATCGGGAAAATTTGCCCTGCTCGAAACCGAGAAGATCATCAGCGTCCGTCACTACGATCCGGGACATTGCATTGGCGGTGCCTTTATCGATACCCAGCCCCAGCGTAACGCCCGGCCGCTCAAAACAGCATCACATTGGTCGTGACCGCCTCTCGCAACAGAGGCAAAATAAGCTTCCTTAAGATGAGCAAAGAGTTGCTGGCCGCCTTTTTTCAAGCGCATTCCATGACGCTGACCCTTCCATGACATTTGCTTGAGACTGAAGCGCACCGTCAGAGGCTGCTCATGCCGCCTGTTGCCCCAGCACCTCGCATCCGCCTGTTCGTCTTCCTCCCCTTGATTCAACGAACGGGAGGAAGACGGGCTTGTTGCGTTTCTCCATGATATGCTGTATAAGTTGGCATGAACGCTTCAGGCGTTTACTTTCTATTCAAGTTTTGAACATTCCAAGACGGTTGCCTGACCAATTCCGGTCAGGCGTTTTTTGTTGTAGTATACCGGGCGCCTACCCCCTCTTTGACTCTGCTCGAGCCGGAGAGGGAAAAACGGCCGGGATTGACAGTCAGGCTCTTGCATTCTGGATGGGGTCGTCTGTTAACGGACAACAGGGACATACCCCGCAAGGCGTAGACCCACCCCAGGATATATCAAGACACTGCCGCTCATAAGGAGTAGCCTGATGACAACAGACAATTTCGCCCACTTCGGCCTGCACCCCGACCTTTTGCAGACCATCACTGAACTTGGCTTCACCGATCCCACCCCCATTCAACAGGCGACCATTCCCCTGCTGCTGGCCGGTCAGGATGTCATTGGTCAGGCCCAGACAGGCACGGGAAAAACGGCCGCCTACGGCCTGCCCCTGCTGCACCGGATCAACCCGCGCCAAAAAGGCGTGCAGGCCCTTGTCCTGGCCCCTACCCGCGAACTGGCCATCCAGGTTGCCGACGCTATCCAGCGCTACGGCAAGCAACTAGGGATCACCGTGCTCGCAGTGTACGGCGGTCAATCTTATCAGCTCCAGAACCGCAGCCTGCGCCAGGGGGTCGAGGTCGTCGTCGGTACTCCGGGACGCCTGCTCGATCACCTGAAACAGGGGTCTCTTGATCTGAGCTCGGTCCAGACCGTGGTTCTGGACGAGGCCGATGAAATGCTCAGCATGGGCTTTGTCGAAGATATCGAGCTAATTCTCGACCGCATCCCGAAAGAGCGGCAGACCATGCTCTTTTCCGCCACCATCTCCAAACGGGTCATGGGACTCTCCGCCCGCTATCTGAGTGCTCCGCAAACCGTCTCCATCACCCCGAAACAACTGACCAGCACCACCATCGAACAGCGGTACTATCTGGTCAATCATCAGGAAAAGATTGCGGCCCTGGCCCGACTATTTGAAATGGAAACCATCGACAGCGCCCTGATCTTTGTCCGCACCCGGCTCGGCACCGGCGAACTGGCCAATCAGCTGAGCTCCCGCGGGTTTGCCGCCGAAGCCCTCAACGGCGACCTCAGCCAGGATGCCCGCATTCAGGTGCTCACCAGGTTCCGCAACGGCCAGGTCAAGGTCCTGGTAGCCACCGATGTCGCCGCCCGCGGCCTGGATATCGACGATATTTCCCATGTATTCAATTTCGATCTGCCCGATGACCCCGAGGTCTATGTGCACCGGGTGGGCCGCACCGGACGGGCCGGACGGGAAGGGATTGCCATTTCCCTGCTCTCCCCCAAGGACCGCTGGCAGCTCCGGAGAATCGAGGAGTATACCCGGTTTAAGCTCAACAAGGCCGAGCTGCCCACCATCCAGCAGATCGAGAATCACCGCCAGGCCCTGCTGATGGAACAGCTGGAGGTCTGGATTAATCGAGGCCGTTGCCGCCGGGAACGGGAAGTGGTGGATATGCTGGTGGCGACCGGGCATGCTCCCGAGGATATCGCCGCAGCCGCCCTGAAGCTGGCGCGAGGAGACGAGAAAAAACGGCCCATTGATCCCATCACCCCCATCAAAGAAGAGCAGTTCAGTTCTCGGGACCGGGATCGCAAAAACGACCGGTTCCCCAAACGCGCCGGGCAGGGCAGCCCATCTGCCGGCCGCCGCGGATCAGACCGGGATAAGGATATGGTCTCCTTGAGACTCGACGTCGGCACGGCCGATGGCGTCGCTGTTAACCATGTGGTGGCGGCCCTGGCCCATTTTTCCGGCATCACCGGTAGCCAGCTGGGCAAAATCCGCCTGGAAACGAACAGCACCCTAGTCGATGTGCCGGAGCAGATGGTCGGCAAATTGCTCTCGAAAAACGGCGCCTACCGGATCGGCCGGCGGACGATTAATCTCGAACGAGTCTAAGTCGGCCGCGCAAACGATACAACTTTGAAGGGCGAGGGACGCTCCCGGGCCTGCGGGAACACACCTCGCCCTTTGTCTTTTTCCTGCCATCAGCACGATTGTTAGTTTTCTCCTTTTTTTTTGATGGTTGCCGCCTCGATATTACGCTATATTGCCCCCTCCAAAGGATACATTCCACTCTGCACCAAGAGAGGTACGCAATGACCATAATGATCGGCATACATCAAAAACAGGACAAGGTGGATAAACTCTACGAGTCCATGGGGCTTCACGCCGCATCGCTCAGCGCGGTCGGACCTTTTACCTCCAAAGAAGAAGCCCTGTCCTGGCAGCAGGACATGCAGGATAAAATCGTTGATTGTCAAATCATCGATCCTGCCGGGCCCGAAGAGGACCATCTCCTGTGGTATGGTTTTTCCTTTGAAAAATGAACGCATGCAGAGCTCAGGAGTCGTAACGTGAGCACCGCCGTTCCCTCCTGTAACAATTCCTGTTTCTTCGGAGCCCGTCCCTCCCTTACTTTGCCTGCACCGCCAGGACATTCCAAGGGACCTCCTGCCGGATGCTCCCACGCCCGGTACCATCACGACCCGTTCTGCCCTACCAGCCGCCTCACCCCTCTCGCAAGATTCGCCGCCCCAGTCGCCCTGCGTCGGGTCCCCGGGATACCGGTTTAGCCCCCCTCGCCGCTTTCCTATTCTATGGCTACGATTTTTTCTCCCTATGCGAAGCATGCCGTTGTGAGCCGTTGTTCATGGCCGCTCGAGCCCCACCGCATGGCAGAAGATCGTGCTCAAGGGAGCAGCAGGTTGGTCGCTGGATACCCATCCTTTATGATGCATTCAGGTAATTTTTAATGGATATTCTCTTCACAGCTCTCTCCCTTATCCTCCTTGGCGGCGCGCTGCCTTTGCTGGCACACCACAGGTTCCGCTTTCTTAAGATGCTCTACATCACGCTCCTTGCCACCGGCAGCCTGACCGGCGTCTATGGGCTCTATGCCGTCTGGCAGCATCAGGCGGCTGCGGTTTCCTCCTGGCCCTGGCTCCATTTATTTACTCTCTCGTTTGCCCTGGATTCCCTGTCCACCATCTTTCTTCTTCCGGTTTTCCTGATCTCGCCGCTGATTGCCCTCTACAGTTATCACTACCTTGAAAAACCGGAGGCCTCCTGGAGGGTGGCGGTCAATTGTTTTTTCTTCAGCCTGCTGATTGCATCGATGGTCCTGGTCACCGTTGCCGCCAACATGGTGACGTTTGCCCTGGCTTGGGAGCTGATGTCGCTGTCTTCCTTCTTTCTGGTGATGTATGACTATGAAAAAGAGGAAACGCAAGCCGCCGGCTATCTCTACCTGCTGTTTACCCAGACCGGCGCCCTGTGTATCTTTGCCGCCTTCGGGGTGATCTTCACCGCCACCGGGTCGTTGTCCTTTGCCCAAATCGGACAGTTGCCGCACGGCCTCAAACTGGTGGTCTTTTTTCTGACCCTGGCCGGCTTCGGCTCCAAAGCCGGGGTCTTTCCCCTCCACATCTGGCTGCCACATGCTCATCCCGCCGCTCCCAGCCATGTCTCGGCCCTGTTGTCCGGGGTGATGATCAAAATGGGAATCTATGGCATCTTTCGGATGTACCTCCTGCTGAACGATTCGACGCCGATCTTTCCCCAGACCATTCTCGTCTGCGGGATGCTCTCCGGGATGCTGGGTGTGATCTATGCCCTGAGCAAGCGTGATATCAAACGACTGCTCGCCTATAGCAGCATTGAAAACATCGGTATCATCCTCGTCGGCGCTGGACTCGGCATGCTCGGGGTTTCGTCGGGGAACCCAACCATGGCGGCCTTCGGCTTTGCCGGCAGCCTGCTCCATGTGCTCAATCATGCCCTCTTCAAATCGCTGCTGTTCATGGGGGCCGGAGCGATTCTCCATAAAACCGGGACCCGGCTTCTCGACCAGTTGGGCGGCCTGATGAAAACCATGCCTGTGACCGGCCGGACCTTCCTTGCCGGCTCGGTCGCGATCTCCGGGTTGCCGCCATTGAATGGATTCATCAGCGAATTTTTGATCTACTACGCCGGCTTCCAGGGGTTAGGCCTCAAGGGTTCGGCCTTTCTTTTCTCCATGTTTGCCATCATCTCCATGGCCCTCATCGGTGGCCTGGCCTCGGCCTGTTTCACTAAGGTGGTAGGCATCGCTTTTCTCGGAGAGCCGCGCAGCGACAAAGGACGAACCGCGGTTGAATGCGGTCCCGCCATGCAAGTAGCGATGATTCTGCTGGCCCTGACCTGCCTGCTCATCGGCCTCTGGCCGGAACCCTTCATACAGGTGGCCTTCTCCGGCCTGCGCGACATGCCCCCGCTGGCGACGATCTCGCCTGCGATTCTTGGCGTCATTCCCCACAACCTGGCCCTGGCGGCCCGTCTCTTTCTTGGTCTGCTCCTCGTAACTCTCGGGCTCCGCTTTCTGCTGTACCGTTCCAAGCCTATCGGCCAGAGCAGCACCTGGGGCTGCGGTTTTTCCCAACCCACCAGCCGCATGCAGTACACCGGCACCTCGTACGCCATGAGCATGGTCGCCTTTCACCGTCCCTTCGTCCGGGTCAAGACCGAATATTCTGTCATCAACACCGTTTTCCCGCGATGGGCTGGGTACACCAACAAGGTGGGGGACATTGCCGAAATCGGTCTCCATCGCGCGCTGATCCACCCCCTTCTCTGGGGCTTGGGCAAGCTGCGCTGGATCCAACACGGCCATATCCAGCTCTATATCGGCTATATCATCGTGACCATCGCGGTCCTACTCCTGGTCGTTTAGCGCACTTACCCTGCTTCCCGAACAGATCCAGCACATTGCAGATCGAGGTCCTTCATGGAATCATTCATCGCTCTTGGTATTGCCCTGATCAGTGCCCCGCTCTTTCCCGGCATCATTCTCAAGATCAAGGCCTTCTTTGCCGGTAAAAAGGGGCCGCCGCTCCTTATTAAATACTACACCCTGGCCAAACTCCTGCGCAAAGGCTCTGTCTACAGCACCAGCACCACCTTCGTGTTCCGCATGGGTCCCGTTGTTTCCTGCGCGAGTGCGGTTATGGTCCTGTTATTCTTCCCTTTTGCAGGAACCACACCACTTTTCTCCTTTCATGGCGACGTCATTGTCCTCTTCTACATCCTCGGCGTCGGCCGGTTCTTCACCATTGCCGCGGCCCTGGACACGGCCTCACCCTTTGAAGGCATGGGGGCTGCCCGTGAAGCCTTCTTCGCCACCCTGGCGGAGGCCACCATTTTTGTAGTGCTGATTCTCTTTTATCGGATGAACGGGTCGCTCAGCCTGGCGGCCTATTTCTCAGGGTCGGAGTCGATCTCGCTGGCCGGTCCCCACGGTGCGCTGCTCCTGCTGGTGATCGTATCCCTGTTCATGACCCTGCTCGTCGAAAACTCCAGGGTACCGGTGGACGATCCGGCCACCCACCTGGAACTGACCATGATTCACGAAGTTATGATTCTTGATCACAGCGGGCCCGACCTGGCGCTGATTGAAATCGGCTCCTTTTACAAGCTGTTTTTCTACGCCGCCTTCATCGCCTGCCTGATCAAACCTCCGCTTCTGGCCGGTGCCGTTGCCAACACCCTGCTGTTCTACGGGCTGCTCATCGTGGTGTATGTGGCCATCGGCATCACCGAATCGATTACCGCACGCTTGAAGATGAACCTGGTGCCCAAATACATTCTCACCTCGTTTGCCTTGAGCTTTTTTGCGATTATACTCACCATGGAGCTTGTCTGATGATCAATAGCATCGATGTCATCCTGGTTATTATCCTGCTCTCGGTCCTGCTGTCGCTGGGCTCCAGCCGCATCATGGCGCTGGTTAAGATCATGGCCCTGCAAGGCGCCATGGTCTCGATTGCCCCCATTTTCCTCGAACCACACAGCAGCCTGAGCAACGGCGGCATCCTCTTTTTTCAACTGATGTTCCTGATCAAGACCGCGCTCATTCCGGGCCTGCTCTATATGGCGGTGACCAAAATATCGATCAAACGGGAGGTCGAGCCGATCATCGGCTACCACGCCTCTCTCATCGCCGGGCTTGGCCTTATTCTCCTTTCCGCCTATATCACGGACAGGCTCCAACTCTCCTTGCAAAGCAACTTCACCCTGCTGCTGATCACCGCCATCACCACTTTGGGCGGCGGGTTGTTTTTGATGATGAGCCGGACCAAGGCCATCACCCAGGTCATCGGCTACCTGATGCTCGAGAACGGCATCTATCTGGTGGGTGCAGCCTTAAACAAACAGTCGCACAACATGTATCTTGTCGAATTCGGCGTCCTTCTCGACCTGCTGGTCGGCGTCATGATCATGGGGATCATTCTCCATAACATCAACCGTACCTTCGATGATGTCGACACCGTCTACCTCGGACAATTAAAGGACTGACACTATGCTGGAAACCGTTTTTTTCCTGCCCCTGCTCACGGGCTTGGCCGCCCTGTTTCTACCGGTAAAACTCGGCCGGATCGTGCTGGTCGTGACCGCCTTGCTCCACCTGCAGATGACGATTATCGGCTGGCTGCACCCCTTCACCCCGATCTTTCCCGGATTTTTCGGCAGCGCGCCGGTGGGCCTGCTGGTGCTGCTGGTGACCTCATTCATCTTTGTCTTCATCTCCCTGTACGGCGTCTTTTATATGAAAGAACAGGAGATGCAGAGCGAACCGATTTTCATCGGCTGCATGCTGCTTTTCCTGGGCACGATGAGCATGGCGGCCCTGGCGGATCATGCGATTGTCCTTTGGATCGCCATCGAGGCGACCACCCTGGTCAGTGCCCCGCTCATCTTTATCAACCGGTCGAAAAAAGCATTGGAGGCCACCTGGAAATATGTGCTGATCTGCTCGGTGGGGATCGCCCTAGCCCTGCTCGGCTTCTTTTTCATTACCTTGTCCATGGATCGCGCCGGCATCGATATCCCCCTCACTTTTTCCTCGCTCAATACCGTTGCCCACCAGTTGGATCCGGTATGGCTCAAAACCGGATTTATCTTCGTGCTCATTGGCTTTGGCACCAAAATGGGGCTGGCGCCGATGCACACCTGGCTGCCGGATGCGCATAGCGAAGCCCCCAGCCCGGCCTCGGCCCTGTTGTCCGGCGCCCTGCTCAACTGCGCCTTCCTCGGGATCTACAAGGTCCACACTGTGATGTACCTCGCCGGCCTCGGCGAATTTTCCAGTTCGCTGCTCATTGCGTTCGGCCTCTTTTCCATCCTGGTCGCCGGGATCTTCATCCTGCGGCAACCGGATTACAAACGGATGCTCGCCTATTCCAGCATCGAGAACATGGGTGTCATCGCCTTTGGGGTTGGGGTCGGCGGCCTGGGCCTGTACGGGGCCATGCTCCACCTCATCCATCACTCGCTGCTTAAATCCTCGCTTTTTCTCTCCGCCGGCAATCTCCTACTCGGCTTCGGCACGAAACTGGTCGCCAAAGCCGGCAACATGGTCCGGCTCATGCCCAAGACCTTTGTGGCCTTTTTCGCCGGTTTTGTCGGCATCTCCGGCCTACCCCCTTTCGGGGTCTTTATCAGTGAATTGCTCATTGTCCTCGGCGCCTTTCAGACCGGCCATCCTGTTGCCGCAGGGCTGTTTATCGCCAGCCTGATCCTAGTAGTTGCCGGATTTGCCCAGATCGTCACCTCCTTGTCCTTTAGCCCCAGCCAAGAGGAGATCCTGGTCAAAGAACAGATGCTGCGGGTTGTCCCGCCCTTTGCCCTGCTGCTGACTTCGATCGCTCTCTGCATCTGGATGCCGGACGCCCTGTACCAGACCATCAGTAACGCCATCGCAGTACTCGGAGGCACCATCCATGGATAACCTCTTGCAGATAAAAAACGGTGAGGTGGTGGAACGACAGCGGATTCCCCAGGTTGATTTCCCTCGCTTTTTTCGGATCATGACCGACTTCGTTGCCAATAACGGCTACATCGTCCAATTGTTCGCCTATACCGATGCAGGACGCACGAAACTGCTTGCGGTGGTGCGCGCCAGTAATCTGTACGTCATCGGCACCGAGGTGGGCAGCGAATTCCCTTCCCTCACCCTCACCATCGGCACCAAATTTCACCTGTTCGAGCGGGAGATCGCCGAACAGTACGGCATCCGGCCCGCGGGCCATCCCTGGTTGAAGATGGTCCGGTACCATGCCAACGTAACCGGCAGGCCCGATGTCTTCGGCAACGACTACCGCGTCGATATCCCGGGAAAATACGAGTATTTCCGGGTGCAGGGGCAATCGATCCACGAGGTAGCAGTCGGCCCGGTGCATGCCGGTATCATCGAACCCGGCCATTTCCGCTTCCAGTGCGCCGGTGAGGAGGTGCTCCATCTCGAGATTCAGCTGGGGTACCAGCACCGGGGCGTCGAGCGCCTGTTAACGGAGGTACCGCAAAAACGGCTGCCGGTCCTCTGCGAATCCATTGCCGGCGATACCGCCATCGGTCACAACCTCTGCGGCTGCCAGGCGATCGAGGCCCTGGCCAGCCTTAAGGTCGAGCCCGGCGCCCGCACGGTGCGGACCATCGCCCTGGAGCTGGAACGGCTCGCTAACCATATCGGCGATCTTGGCGCCCTCAGCGGCGATGTCGCCTTTAATCCGCCCGCTGCCTATTTTGGTCGCATTCGGGGTGAATTCCTTAACCTGCTGCTGGTGCTCTGCGGCAATCGCTTTGGCAAAAGCCTGATCCGACCCGGCGGCATCACCCAGGTTATGACCGAGGAACAGCGTGGAATCATCACGGCCAAAATCAAGGAACTCCGACCGGAAATCACTCATGTCTGCGACCTCTTGTTCTCCGCCCACACGGTGCAGGCCCGCTTCGAGTACACCGGGACGGTCGGGCGAAAACTGGCGGATCAACTGGGGCTGGTGGGGTATTGCGGCCGGGCCTCGGGGTTGGAGTACGACGTGCGGGAGTTCTTTCCGACCGAAAGCTACGCCGATCTGCCCCCTAATACCAACAAGGTGACCAACGGCGATGTCTACAGCCGGGCCATGGTGCGGCGGGAGGAAATCATGCACTCGCTCACCCTGATCGGGATGCTGCTGGCCAAGCCGGAAGAACCGCATCGGCCTGTGGCCATGGCGGCACACCGTCTTGCCCCGGACCGCTTCGTCGTCACCCTCAATGAAGGCTGGCGGGGCGAGGTCTCGCACTGTCTGCTGACCGATAGTGAAGGCAAGATCGCGCGCTACAAGGTCAAGGACCCCTCGTTCCACAACTGGACCGGTCTGGCGATGGCCCTGCGCAACCAGGAGATTTCCGACTTCCCGCTGTGCAACAAGAGCTTCAACCTCAGCTACTGCGGTTTCGATCTGTAGGGACGGCGGAGGAGACAGACATGGACACGATCAACAGGACAAGACGCTCGGAAGGCGACACGCACAGGGGAACAGCATGTTCAAGGTAATCAGCAACAGACTGGAACAGGGGTACAGGACCACCAACTACCCGAAAACGCCGATTCACCTCTATTCCCGCTACCGGGGGCTCCCCGAGGTGAACCCCCAGTGCGATCCGGCCATTGTTCGGCAGTGCGCGGACCTCTGCCCGCAGGACGCGATCCTGGTGGAGGAACGAAAAATCGATCTCGGCCGGTGCACCTTCTGCGGCGAGTGCGCCCAGGTGGCGGACGGCGGTTTTGTCCGTTTCAGCCAGAATTTTGAAATGGGGACCGCCCGCCGCGAAGACCTGATCACCAATGGCTCCCTGCCCGATCTCGCGGCCCACGCCAAGGCCCATTTCAAAAAACTGTTCGGCCGCTCCCTGCAGCTCCGCCAAGTCTCGGCCGGTGGCTGTAATGCCTGCGAGGCTGATACCAATGTCCTGGGCACCCCGTTTTTCGATCTCTCCCGCTTCGGTATCGACTTTGTCGCCTCGCCCCGGCATGCGGACGGCATTCACGTCACCGGGCCGGTCACCCACAACATGAAGGCCGCCCTGCTGGCAACCTATGAGGCCGTACCCGCGCCCAAGGTGGTCATTGCCAGTGGCGGCTGCGCCATTTCCGGCGGCCCGTTTTACGGTTCCAGCGAGATCGTCGGCGATCTGAACAGCCTCATCCCGGTGGATCTCTACATCCCCGGATGCCCACCGCATCCGCTGACCACCCTGCACGCCCTGCTGGCTTTTTTTAAAAAATAAGGGGGGGGCTGGATCAAGCAAGGCCGCTGCCCCTGGGGGCGGCCTGCGGGAAAACGCCTCCCCCTGGTTGCATTCGATTGCGGCCTTGTGTCATGGAAACCGGTTAGAACAAAGTTGAATTCATTGATTTTATGGTATCTGCTTGGTTTTTTGCAGTAGCAGCCTTGTCTGCAACCAGTTTTCTTGATTTCAGAGTTGACTGGAATGTCGGTTTTTGCAGAATCGAATAAATGATATCAACTGCATCTTCAATATTCAACGTACTGATATTAATGACCAGATCGTAAAGGCGACTATCCCAGGTGTCGATGCCATAAACCTGAATACTCCATTTTCGACGTTCCTGATCATCATTCTCCAAAACGCGCAGAGCCTCTTCAGCCGAAATATTTTCCCTTCTCATCTCCTCTTGCACCCGGGTATCCATATCGGCATTGATTCTGATCTTGAGAACATGGGGGATGTCTTTGAGAAAAAAATGCCCTGCCAGGCCATGATAGACGATATTATCATTGCGGGCATGCTGCAGGAGAGCCGAACGATAGTATTTTACATAGCGTTCTGAACCGTTGGACATTCGTTCAAAAAATTTGGGACAATCATGGAGCGCTCTAATGAGCTTAATCTCGGGGATATTGAATTCCTTTGAGGTTTCAAGCAGAATCTCCCGGGATATGCATTCATATCCCAATTTCTTAGCTAACCTTTCGGCTACCTCTTTCCCCCGACTGTACGAACCTCTGGCTATTGTAACAATGGACATTGTAATTCCTTTTTCTTCTGATGTGAAATATCGATGAAATAAGTAACCGATCTTTTGGAAATGAATAAATGTGAAAGACAGTTAGCAGGAGGAAACTTCCACCTGTAACGGTCTCATGGTGCATAATTGTATTTATAAATAACTCGATCGCAGCCCCCCTTGTTGAACCAATATGAACACCCCTTTTTAAAAACGAACAACCAAGGTTAAGAGCAGAAAAAGGGTCAGGGCCGTATAGAGCAGATAGCCCCCTATAACGCCGTGCTGCAGGAAAGCCCGGACCGTGAAGGCCAACGAACTGATGCATCGACAAAGGGGATAGAGCATTCGGTCGAGAACCAAATCGGGGGTATGGTCAACAAAACGACGTGGACCTGGGAAAAAGCCGAGGGACTGTTCGTCTTTGATGTCGGTCCACAACCCCCATTGGAAAAGACCGGTCAGCATTTCGGCAAAAGAAGCGGCCGTGTATTGCATCCGGGCCGAGGGCAGGAGATACCCGCAGCCCCAGGTAGCGGCAAGCTTGGTGGAATCACCTTTCCGCCGCTGGCGTATGATGGTCAGGCCGGTGACTAAAACCAGGAAGAGAAGCCCGCAGCCGGTGATCCAGCCGACAGGGGCTAAGGCACCGGGGAAAATGGCCTGTGTAGCGATTATCCCCCAGGCCGACAGCGCCTGGGACAGGACCGGGACGACTACGACTGGCACGCCGCCGATAACAACACAGCATCCGAGGATCAACACCATGGCCACGATCATGCTGGGCGGCGCCTCGACAATAGGTTGAGGCCATTCCTTCCGTGCCTCACCCAAAAAGGTTACGCCAAAGACCTTGACAAAACAGGCCACGGCCAGCGCACCGATCATAGCAAGCATAGGCGCGGCCACCACGACCAGGCTCATACTCAACGGAGTGCCTGCCCCCTGACTGTGCAGGAGGCCAAGGTAGATCAACCACTCGCTCACAAATCCATTTAAAGGGGGGAGACCGCATATGGCGATGGCCCCACCCAGAAAGCAGAGGCCGGTAATCGGCATTCGTTTGAGCAGCCCCCCATAGGAGTCGATGTGCCGAGTGCCGGTGGCGTTGATCAGGGCGCCGGCACTCAAAAAGAGAAGCGACTTAAAAAGCCCATGGTTCACCACATGGAGCAGGGCCCCGGCAAGGCCCAGAGCCATCAGACCGGGTTGATCGAAACTTCGGCCCAACAGGGCAACGCCGAGACCGATAAGGATGATGCCGATATTCTCCACCGAGTGATAGGCGAGGAGTCGCTTGATATCGTGCTGGGCAAGCGCGAAAACGACGCCCATCACCCCTGACACTATGCCTAGAATCAAAATGGTCCAACCCCACCAGGGGGGGACATGGGCAAAGAAGCTCGTCATCCGCACGATTCCGTAGATCCCCATCTTGATCACGACCCCGGACATGAGAGCCGAAACGTGACTGGGTGCTGCCGCATGGGCCTCAGGCAGCCAGATATGGAAGGGCATGATGCCGGCCTTAACCCCGAAACCGAAGAGGGCGAGGAGAAAGATGGCGGAGGCCATGGGTGTTCCCGCATCAAGAGTGCTTTGCTCCGGAAAATCAAAGGATCCAGAGGTCTGCGCTATGAGGATGAAGAATGCATAGAGCGCTAAGGTGCCGATATGGGTGCTGACCAGATAGACAAAAGCGGCTCGCCGAACCCCCTCTTTTTCCTGTTCAGTTAAGATGAGCAGAAAGCTGAAGATAGCCATCAGCTCCCAGGCCACCAGAAAGAGGACGTCGTTGCGACAGCCCGGCAAAATGGCAATGCTGGCCCCGAGGATGCCGTACAGGAATCTCACTCTGCCGGCAGCGGTTCGGTGCTGGCGATGGGGAAAGTAGCCCAGACCGTAGAGGGAGCCCAGACCACTGACCAGAAAGGCGGGGAGGAGAAAAACGACGGCCAGGCCGTCCAATCGGAAAAGAAAATGCCCCCCTGGTAGTGCCCAAGGCATATCGAGCTCCGGAATCGGGCCGCCAGCCAGCGCCCCGCACGCTGCCGCGAATCCAAGGAGGGTACCAGCCGCCATCAATACAGCGCTCAACCGCTCACCTCGATCGGAACGATTTCCCCATGCCAGGGCGGGCAAACCGGAGAAAAAGATGATCAGGATGGCGGTGAGATAGGCGGTGATGATCATCTCTTAACCTCGTTTCCCAAGCAGCCGCAGCAGCCCATCCAGGATGGTGTACGGTTGCGGAGGACAGCCGGGGATGAAGAGATCAACCGGCAGCAGTGCATCCAGGCCTTGCCCTGCCTCCGATGAGCCGCGAAACGGACCGCCGCCGATGGCGCAGGCGCCAACTGCGATGACAATCTTGGGGGTTGGTATCGCTTCGTAGGTGGCAAGGAGTGCCGAACGCATGTTTTCAGTCAGACACCCGGTCACCAGGATCCCATCGGCATGGCGCGGCGAAGCGACAAACTGGATGCCGAAGCGGCCCAGGTCGAAAACCAGGGTACCGAGGACATTGCAGTCCGCCTCACAGGCATTGCAGCCACCAGCCGAGACCTGCCGGAGTTTGAGTGAGCGGCCAAAAAGACGGCGCAGATCAGGGGCCAGAGGTTCTGCCAGCGCAAGGGGTTGTCCACCATGCAGTTGGAGCGCCTCCCGTCGACGCACCGCCAGCCGATAGTCGGCAGAAAAGCCAATTTTGCCCTGGGTGCAGGCTGGGCAATCGGCGCAAAAGAGACAGATTCCCAGATCGATAGTCATCTGTCCATCCCTGAGCTTGCAGGCACCAAAAGGGCAGAGATCCATACACTCCCGACAACCGTCAGGACATTCCCCCGGCGCGATGATCGGTAGGCCCCGAAACCTCGCTGGAAGACAAGGTTCTTGGGTCGGGAATTTCCCAGTCCAAGAACCTTGTCGATAACGCTCCGCAATTACCCGCAGCATAAATTCCCCTCTTGCATGCTTTCACATAAAAACTAGCTTGTTACGTACCGACTCTTTCCTGTTCCAATCCTGCTGCATATCACCCACGCTCACACATCAAATCCGCAATAGGAGAGATTGAAGCTCTTGTTGCAAAGGGGAAAGTTCGAGATCTGGGTCCCACGCATCGCGATGGCCAAACCGCTCCAATTGTGAAACGAGGGGTCAACAATCTTGTAGCGCCGGAAGCGGCCATCTTCTTCCGTCAATGCCACATGAACCACCTCGCCCCGCCACCCCTCGACCATGGAGAGACAAAAAGCATTCGGCCTGAGCGGTCCAGGGGCGATCCTCACCGGGCCTTCCGGCAGGTTAGCCAGCAGGCGGCGGATTATTTTTATCGAGACTTCAATCTCCCGGTACCGCATCCGAGAGCGAGCAAAGACATCGCCCAACTCGTCGGTAATCATCTCGTCAAAGGTCTCCCGGTAAATTCCGGTGGGGAAAAAAAACCGACTGTCCCTGGGGACACCGCTCGCCTTGGCCGCTACCCCGACCAAGCCCAGATCTTCGGCGGTGGAACGTGTGACCCGGCCAACCCGCTCAAGTCGAGCCAGCACGGAGGGGGTGTCAAAAAAAAGCCGACAGGCTCCCAAGGTATGGGTCTCCACGGCCTCCAATCTCGCGAGAAGCTGAGTAGCAAGCTCTCGGTCCAGATCAAAACCGACCCCGCCCGGCCGGACCAAGCCTCGGCCAAAACGACTCCCGCAAAGGGCCGCTGTCATATTCAGATAATCACCACGCAGTCGACCGCAAAAAGAGGCCGTGGGGAGAAAACCGATATCGCCGGATAAGGCGCCGATGTCGCCGACATGATTGGCCAAACGTTCCAACTCCAGCCCCAGGGCGCGAATAGCCTGAGCCCTCACCGGGGCCTCGCTTCCGGCAAGGCCTTCGATCACCTTGCTGTAGGCAGTCATGTGGCCGATGGTGGTGTCGCCGGCAATGGTCTCCATTTGCATGGTCGTGGCTGGATGCGGCCCACCGATCAGGGTCGTCTCTAAGCCCCGGTGTTGATAGCCCAGGGAAATTTCGAGATGAAGAACCTTCTCGCCATAGCATTGGAAGCGGAAATGTCCCGGCTCAATGATACCGGCGTGGACCGGACCGACGGCCACCTCATGGATGCCATCGCCGTTCACTTGATAGAAATCCATCGCGCCAGCAAGGGGATGGATGCTGGTATCACGCCCCCAGGCGTCATGACCCGGCCGCCATGAGGCATGAAAACGGACCGGCTTCAGCCAGGGATGCCCTTCCGGCACCACGCCATACTGTTCGGCGATTTCGCGCTCGAATAGATGGAGCTGCGGGCAATTGGGGGTCAGCGATTGGAAACGCTCGCCAATCGAAGTCCGGTAGATGGCAAAGTCGGAGTGCCGTTCCCGGGCCATAACAGCAAAAATTTCCAGGGATACGCCCTCCGCAGGATTCTCCGGCGGCACGCCAAAGTAGACGGCCACCCTGCTACCGTTTACATACTCGGTGAGCACACTGTCCGCAAAAATATCATAGGCAAGGATTGGGATCTGCTCAAGGGGGACCTGCTTCCCGTTGCCTATCCAAACTTCATTCAGAATGCCGTTCACAATACTCATCGTATTACCCCCACTACCCCCGCCGCCTCGGTCAGCAAGGTACGGACTGGTTCGGGCAGATACAGACCAAGGACTAAAACCAGCAGCAGCATGAACAAGGGCGGCCCCACCGACAGCAGAGTGTCGCGATACTTGCCCTTGTTCGCCCGAGCCGAAGGCGGCCCCAGGGTTACGGCAAGCACCGTGCTGCCCATGCCGATAAAGATCACCGCGAGCATCACCAGGAAATAGCCGCCCAGGGCAAAATGACCGGTCGAGAACACCCCCCGCAGGATGGTAAACTCGCTGATGAAAACCCCAAAGGGCGGCGATCCGGTGACCGCCAGAAAACCGGCAATAAAAAGGGCGGCAGAGGCAGGTACCACCGCGATGGCCCCAGCGACTTCCTCCCGTCGCTTGCTCACGAAACAACGGTTGATATTACTGCCTGCGAGAAAGAGAACCCCTTTCACCAAGGCGTTGTTCACCAGATGGAGCATGGCCCCGAAGATGGCGATGCCACCGATCCCAACCCCGATAACCATGATCCCCATGTGCTCGACGCTGGAGTAGGCTAAAAGTCGCTTGATATCGGGCTGCTTGATAACAAAGACGGCGGCAAAAAAGAGGGAGATTCCCCCCATTATCAAAAAAGACTGACGTGCGACCTCAATCTCGCCGGCTGCGGCCATGATTTGCATAACACGCAAGAGCGCCAGAAAGGCGATGTTGGTCAATCCGCCTGCGAGCAAGGCGCCGACCATCCCTGGGGCCTCGCCATACGCGTCAGGTTTCCAGGAATGAAGCGGGGCCAGGCCGACTTTGGTGCCGAAGCCCACCAAGAGAAAGGCAAAGCCTGTCCGCAGCCAGGGTCGGGAGTAGCTGGCCGCCCCAGCGAGGAGATCATCGAGCTGAAGACTGATCGGCGCGGCCGGTAAGATGGAGTAGGCCACAAAAAGGATTCCCAGCATAGCGAGGGCAATGCCGACGGAACAGAGCAGGAGGTACTTCCAGGTCGCCTCGATGGAGAGCCGGTTGCGGTTATAGTAGATCAGCGGAGCTGAGGCCAGGGTGGTGGACTCCACAGCCACCCAGAGGAGTCCCAGGTGTCTCGCCATCACTGCCAGGCTCATAGCGGCCAGAAACAAGAGCATGCAGGTAATAAAAATCCGGTTGCCCCAGTGCAGTCGGGCGCGCAGATACCCCAGGCCATAGATCGAGCAGCAGAAAAAGAGCAGTGAGACCACGAGCACAACCAGTCGGCCCAAGGGATCGAGCCCGATCCAGGCCCCAACCGTAATGGGCACGGGATGGGCGAGGATCCAAAGCACCAAAACCAGATGGACAAATCCTGCCACCGACAGCAACCGGGGGCGCAACCGATCTGAGGGCATAAGATAGGCGCCCAAGGCAAAAAGGACAGGAACAAGAACAAGCAGCGTGATCATTTTACTCTCTCAAGGAGGAGAGATCTTCCACGTCCATGGATGAAAACTCCCGGTTGATCTGGTTGATTATAATCCCCATAACAAAGATAGCCACCAGGAGGTCGAGCAGGATGCCTGCCTCCACCATCAGGGGCATGGCGTCGGCCAACAGGATCCCGAAGATAAAAACCCCGTTTTCAAAGATGAGATACCCCAACACCTGGGTTAAGGCCTTCCGGCGGGTGGTTAACATCAAAAAACCCGTCACCAAGGTTGAGAGGCCTACGGGGATAATGAGTGAGCCACGATGAGCCTCAATCAGAGGGAGGTAATCGCTAAAAATAAAAGCGCCCGCCATAGCCAAGGTCCCCAAAATCAAGGTCGGCACATACCCGATCAGGGGTTCGATCTCACGACGGATTTGCACCTGACGGATGGCACGAAACAGGAGGTTAGGCATGAGAACCCCCTTCAGGGCCAGGGCTGATCCGGACAAGAACAGGGTATGCCCGGAAACAGGATGCATAAGGAACGATATCAGGGCCAGGATAGAACCTTGGAGGGCTGTGGTACGAATACAGGCCCCCAGGCGGCTGCTCCCCAGGATGAAAAAATTGATCGGGATGATCAATAAGAGCAACATGTTCGTGGGACTCTCCATAGATTTACCTCAAGAGTAGAATCAGCGCGAAAAAGGACAACAGTGAGGTGCCAATCAAGAGCTGTGGAATTCTGAGCATGTGCAAACGGGCCATAACGGATTCGATGACGCCAATCAAAACAGCCAGGAGCAGCATGCCAAGACCGAAAACCAAGGCATCAAGGAATTGATTTTTTAACGAAATGGGGAGAATTATTCCAACCATCATCGCTCCCAGGACCAGGAGTTTCATCGCGGAACCATAGAGGATCATCCCCAAATCGGGGCCGCTGTGATCGAGGACCATAACCTCGTGGATCATGGTGAGTTCGAGATGGGTATTAGGATCATCAAAGGGAATGCGGCAGTTTTCAACCAGCACCACAAAAAACATACAAACCATGATGAGAATCAAAGAAGGTGCGGCCGTGTGCCAGCCTGGTAGTAAGGCTGAGCCGAACAGGCCACCAAGGGAAAAGGAACCGGTCAGGCGAACCAGGACAATCAGCACGAAAAGGAGCGTGGGCTCCACCATGCAAGCGAAGGTGACCTCGCGGACCGCACCCATGCCCTCGAAGGACGATCCGGTATCCAAGGCAGCGGTGGCCGTGCAGAAACGAGAGAGTCCGAAAAGGTAAATCACAAAAATCAAATCTCCGTCAAAGCCTAACGGTGCGCCGATATTACCAAACGGGACAAATAGGGAGGCTATTACCGGGGCCGTGAATCCGACGATTGGTCCGGCACGGAAGAGCCAGGTCGTCGTCCGACTGAGCACCATCCCTTTCTGGAACAGCTTGAGGAGGTCGAAGTATGGTTGGAGAAAAGGGAGGCCCTGCCTGCCGCCGAACAGGGCTTTGGTCTTACCAATAACCCCGATGAGGAGCGGTGAGAGCCCAAAGAGCAGAAACAGATGCCAAAAGAGATGCGTAATTATAAGTGTCATTCCCACCTTCCTATAGATGAAAGGTTGTGATTCGTGAATGAACGGCCCGTCGTGGCACCAGTCGTGAACCCGCCAGGGCCGGCCAAGGGCAAGACAGGGCGGAAACAAGATGTTTACTTCGACTTATGTTATTTATATTCCGATTCAAACTACTGTAGCGCCACCCATGTCAAGAACAGGCCCGTGGTACTGAACATATAAAACAAATAGAGAGGAAGCGATCCGGACTGCAATCTTCGCAAACTGAGACAGAAACGGGCCAGCCCATCAAAAAGCGATTGATAACAAGAGTCCAGCACTAGATCAGGCGCGTGATGCCGAAAGCTCGCTGGTTTTGGAAAAAGGGAAACCGAACGGCCATCATTTACTTCGGGTTGCAAACAGGTACACAGTAAACTGGCCCCGGACAGCTCAGTAAAACCTTCGGCGCTGTAACTCATCCGGCTGGTAGGAAAGGCATAACCGCAGCCCCAAGTAGGGACTGACCCGACCCGGCTTTTAGACGTGAGCCAACGGGACCACGCCGCAACCAGAGCAACGAACACCACCATGCCCCCACCCAGCCAGCCGAGCCAGAAGGGCATCAGTGCTTTTTGGGTCAAGAGGTGAGGGAGGCCGGGTGCAATCAGCTCCGCCACTCGGCTGACTGGTTCCATCAAAAAAGCTGGAAAAAGGCCACAGAAAAGACAGAGTCCACCGAGGGCTGCCATTGGCCCGACCATGCGCCAGCCGGACTCATGGGCCGCGGCCGCGGCGGGAGTTCGTGGTTCGCCGGAGAGTGCGATCCCGACCATCCTAGTAAAGACTATGAGTACCATGCCACCAACCAAAGCCAAAAGGCCAAGGAAGATCAACGGGAAGAAGGCGGCAAACCCGGTGAGCCGGGACCCGGTCTCCAGCAGGGAACGATAGATGAACCATTCACCGACCAAGCCATTGAACGGGGGAAGGGCCGCTATCGCCATGGCGCCGATGATAAGCAAGGCCCCAGTCCTAGGCATCCGCCGTAGGAGGCCGCCCATCTGATTCATATTGCGGGTCCCGGTCCCGTGGAGCAGGGAGCCTGCGCCCATAAACAGCAGGCTCTTGAACAGTGAGTGGTTCCAAATATGGAGCAAGCCTCCAAACAAGGCGAGGGCGGCGGCGGTTTCGTTCCCGTGACTCCGGGAATACAGCCAGAAACCCAAAGCCAGGAAGATCAGGCCAACATTTTCGACCGTGGAGTAGGCAAGGCTCCGTTTCAGATCTCTTTGAGAGGCGGCCATGGCGATGCCGAACAGGGCACCGGTGACCCCCAAGGTCATCATCAAGCCGCCCCACCAGGCCTGAGGCGGCGGGAGGAATGAAAGCATGCGGATGATCCCATAAATTCCGCATTTGACCATCACCCCCGACATCAAAGCGGAGACGTGACTGGGGGCGGCGGGGTGGGCCACGGGCAACCAGACGTGAAATGGAAAAAGCCCCGCCTTGGAGCCGAAGCCGACGAGAATGAGAAGAAAAAGACCGGAGGCGAGAAGTGGCGAAATCTGCCGGAGGGCGGTGAAGGCAGAGAAATCGAAGCTAGCGGAAAAGGTGCCGGCCATCAGGAAAAAAACAAAGAGCAGGGCCGCGCCCAGGTGCGTAGCGAGAAGATAGATCCACCCGGCACGAGTCACGGTATAATCTTCATGATCCCCGATAACGAGGAAAAATGAGGACAGGGACATACACTCCCATGCGAAAAGGAAGAGAATGGCATGGGTGGCGGTGACCACCAGGGACATCGATAGAACAAGGAGATTGTAGAACAGCCAATGGAGGCCGGGCAAACGGTGCCTGCTCCCAGCCATGTACTCGTGACCGTAGATCGCGCCAAGGAGGCCGATCAAAAAGATGGGGACAAGAAAAAAGGCGGCCAGGCGATCGAGAAGGAGGGAAAAAGAGGCCCCGGGTAGAGCCCAAGGAAGCGACAGGGTGAGGGGATCGGTGCTGAGAAAACCCATAACCGCAGCTACCAGTCCGGTTACGGAAGCGGCTATCGCTGAACAGCTCCCCACCATGGTTGCAAGTCGCGGCCAACGGCTCAGTAAGAGGGCCAGAAAACCGCCGATCATGATCAGCAACCACGAACCAATCAGCAACTGCATCCAGAATACCTTCCCACAACCAATATACGCTATCGAATCCGAGGGGCGGAGGAATTCATCCTTCTCGAAATCGGCACATTATTTAGGGATACCGGCACCCCCCAAAGGGGAACCAATATCCAAAACGAAAAGGTAACGGAGCAAAGGTGTGCGAAAAATGAAACGTGGGATGAGCCCACGAAAATGGCATCTTTGCGTGAAGTAACCAATTCACGGTTTACCATCGTCGTCGGTCATGTGAGCAGTCTAGTCTAATGCGAGGAGGCTGTTTCCATGGCTGGCAGCGCTAATCAATCACCAACTTTTATGTTGTTTAGAGGAAAATGTCAAGGTGTGTGTTTTGTCCTGTCCCATTACACAAAATAATTTATTGGGTGTAATGGGACAGAGCTCCCCTGTCAGGCCTTCACGTCACCGGGCCGGTCACCCAGAAAGCTGCCCTGCTGGCAACCTATGCGGCCGCGCCCACGCCCAAGGAGGGTGATTGCCAGTGGCGGCTGCGTCATTTCCGGGGGCCCGTTTTACGGTTCCAGAACAGACCCGCGAAAAAAAATGCCGCACTTCAATTGCATTCGCATCCATCAATACAATTGTTCTCTTTCTTCTATTTTTTTCTGATGGTCTGCTGCTTGATATTGCGCTATATTAGCTTCCCAATTACTCAATACGCATTATGGTAATGGGAGAACGCAATGACCTTAATGATCGGTATGGGATTGGCGATTGGGAGTTCTCAAACCCTGCACCATGACCCTCAGTTCTGCCCCTGTCAGTCGCCACACTCCTCTCTCCTGAGGCCTCACGAGACACGACCTCTTCGTGCCGAGTCCCGGGTCTGTCGGTTGAGCTCTCCGCAACCCTCTCTTCTTCCTCGGTACGACTGTATCGCCAGAGACGAAAATGGTGTTATGAACCTCTGTTCATGTCTCCCCCTCTCATTCCAACCTCAAAGAGCAGCACGTACCATTTGAGCATTCAGGGAATACTCTCGCCAAGCAGCGCCCGGAAGACGGCCTTGCCTCGTGAAGGAAAGCTGTTGATGTAAAATTTTATTCAAGGGCCCGGTAGAATGGAAACGCATATGTTTTTAACGGTCGCTCAATCAGGAATTTTTTTATCTTTCCTTTCCGCAACCGTCCCTTTGTTGTTTCTCCGGCAGCCGTATCTCCTTGTCAGGATATCATTTCTTTTGCTCGGCCTTTCCGGCATTGCTGCTGCCTGGGCCGGAGGAATGATACTGCTGACCAACCAGGCTGAGCAGATGGTCCTCCCGATCGGTCTTCCTTGGCTCCACGTTGCTTTACGCTTCGATCCCCTCTCTGGTTTTTTCTTTTTTATCGTTGGCTTTGTTACTTTTACAGCGGCCTGCTATGGCCCCGCCTATCTACGGGAACACATTGGTGGACCGCACCCCATCGGCACCTTAACTTTTTTCACCGGCCTTTTTGTTGGCGGGATGTTGCTGGTGTTACTGGCAGCTGATGCCTTTTCTTTTATGATCGCCTGGGAGCTCATGTCTGTTGCCAGCTATTTTCTCGTGGCATACCAACATGATAAAGCCGGGAATCGTAGCGCTGCTTTTATATACCTGCTGATGGCTGTCATCGGCGGCGCCTTTATTTTACTTGCCTATGGTGTGCTCGCGGGATTCGGCGACAGTTTCAGTTTTGCCGCAATGGCTGCTGCCCATTTGAGCCCGACCTGGGCAACTATCGCCTTCTTGCTCGCCTTCATCGGCTTTGGCATGAAGGCCGGGATCGTTCCTTTGCACGTCTGGCTGCCTCAAGCCCATCCGGTGGCCCCTTCGCATATCTCCGCCCTGATGTCCGGCGTGATGCTTAAAGTTGCCATCTATGGTTTTATTCGTTTTGTCTACAGTCTGCTCGGCGTCATCCATTGGCAGTGGGGCGTCCTGGTGCTGCTGATTGGAGCGGCGTCCGCCCTCTTGGGGGTCTTGTACGCCCTGATGCAACACGACCTCAAACGGTTGCTGGCCTACCACAGTGTCGAGAACATCGGAATTATTTATATCGGTCTGGGATTGTCCATGATCTTTCATGCAACCGGCCACATGGAGGTTGCCGCGTTGGCCTTAATCGCCGCCCTCTATCACTGTCTGAACCATGCCCTGTTTAAGAGCCTGCTCTTTTTTGGAGCAGGGGCAGTCTTGCAGCAGAGTCGCCAGCATGACATGGAAAAAATGGGAGGGCTGATCAGGCGAATGCCGGTGACCGCTGCCTGCTTTCTGGTGGGATGCATCAGTATCTCGGCACTTCCTCCTTTTAACGGATTTGCCTCGGAATGGTTGACCTATCAGGCAGCACTGCAGGGGCCGCTCCTGCGGAGCGGTATTCTTGGCGCCATAATTCCGATTGCTGCGGCGATGCTCGCCCTGACCGGTGCCCTGGCAACAGCCTGTTTCGTTAAGGTCTATGGGGTTATTTTCCTGGGACTGCCCCGGAGTTCTCAAGTCATAGAGGCACAGGAAGCGTCTTTTGGGATTCAGTTCGCTCAAGGTCTCCTCGCCCTCTGTTGTCTGATTTTTGGTATCTTCCCGACCTGGGTGGTCAGTACCATCAATGTCATCGCGGTCAATCTTCTCCATACAGGCCTGGCCAGGGTTGCTGGCGATGGTTGGTTGTGGCTGACTCCCATCGGCAAACAGACGGCCTCCTACGGTGCCCTCTCTATCCTTTTCGGACTCGGGGCGAGCTGGTTAATCGTCTATTTTCTGCTCCATCCCCCCCGGCGTGACAACCAGATACGCATTGCCCCTGCCTGGGATTGCGGGTTCGGCCCCCTGACCCCCCGGATGCAATACACCGCCTCAGCTTTTGTTATGCCGATCCGGCGCATATTTTCGTTTGTCTGGTTCATCTTCGAAAAGGTGGAGCCCGCGCATCAAGGCAAGGGACCGCGATTCTTTTTACAGATCAACGATTGGGTGTGGGTGTTTATCTATTTGCCCATCGGCAAACTCATTCTCAAATTGGCGAAGAGGGCCGCGCTTATCCAAGGCGGCAATCTTCGAGTCTATCTTTCCTATTCCTTTTTCACCTTGCTGTTCCTCCTCTGGGTGATCGTATGACCGACTGGATCTTTGCGATTGTTCAAACCCTCTGTGTCGTTCTGTTTGCCCCCTTTATGGCGGGTTGGATCAAGTGGCTGAAATGTCGGCTCCAGAACCGGCAGGGAGCGGCCCCTTGGCAACCGTATCGCGATCTGCTTCGACTCTCGAGAAAACAAGTGGTCCTGGCGGAAACCGCCTCCCCTCTCTTCCGTGCCGCGCCCTATATCGTTTTCAGTGTCACCGTGGTGGCCGCCTCAATTGTGCCCATATTTTCGGTGCAAATGCCCACAGCAGCCCTGGCGGATGTTATCGTGCTGGTCGGTTTTCTCGCCCTGACCCGCTTTTTCCTGTCGCTGGCCGGCATGGATATAGGGACAGCGTTCGGCGGCATGGGCTCCTCCCGGGAGGTTACGATTTCCTCGCTGGCCGAACCGGCGTTGCTTATGGCCTTTTTCACCCTGGCGATGAACGCTTCCAGCACCAACCTCTCCACCGTTGTCTCGCATCTCGCCCAATCGCAATTCATTTTGTATCCATCACTCATCTTTTCCTCCATGGGCTTTATCCTCGTGGCGCTCGCCGAAACAGGGCGCATCCCCATCGACAACCCCGCCACCCATCTCGAGCTGACCATGATCCATGAAGCCATGATCCTTGAGTACAGCGGCCGCCATCTTGCCTTGATGGAATGGGCCGCCATGCTCAAGCTCACCCTCTATACGGTCTTAATTGCGAATTTCATCATCCCCTGGGGCGTGGCCATGACCCTTGCGCCACAAGCTCTCGCAATCGGTGTGCTCAGCATCACCGGTAAACTGCTGGTGCTGGGGTGTTTGTTAGCGGTTGCAGAAACGGTACAAGCAAAAATGCGCCTCTTTCGGGCGCCTCATTTTCTGGGATTGGCCTTTATTCTTTCTTTGCTCGGGATGATGAGCCACATTGTCCTTGAAGTGCGCTGAAATGCTAATCACCACTTTGTCACTCCCGGAACAACTGGTCCTGACCCTGGCGGCCTTGATCTTGCTGACCTCGTTTATCATGCTGGCGCAAGTGCGCCTTGACAGTCTGATTAATACCTTTGCCGCGCAAGGGTTGTTATTGTTTTTCACCACCGTTCTCATGGCAATCATTTCCGGTGAATATAAACTCCTTATCTCTGCGGCCTTGACCTTATTCCTCAAGGTGTTCTTTATTCCCATTCGCTTGCGCCGTCTGGTCATTGATCTTGATGTCCGCCGTGAGGTAGAGGTCCTCGGCAACCCTTTTTTGATTATGCTTTTCGCCACCGGTCTAGTGCTCTTCAGCTACTACGTGGCTTTGCCGATTCGGGCGTTGTCCCTCTTCTCCACGCGAAACACGATCGCCATTTCGCTGGCGGTTGTCTTGATTGGCATGTTGATCATCATTTCCCGGCGCAAGGCCGTCACCCAGGTGGTGGGCTTCATGTCCATGGAAAACGGCTTGTTCTTTGCAGCGGTGGTCTCCACCCATGGCATGCCGATGATTGTGGAACTGGGGATTGCCTTTGACGTGCTGGTCGCCGCGATCCTCTTTGGTGTCTTTTTCTTTCACATTCGCACAGAAATAGGCAGTCTCGATACCGATCGCCTTAATCGTCTGACCGAGGTCGAAAAATGATCGCCCTGGCGCTGACCTTATTTTTTCCTCTTGTTGGCATTTTTTTGTTGGGAGGCATCGGGCACTGGCGCTTTGCCGGAGGGGTTAATCTGGTGATCAGCATGCTTTCCTTTGCCACCGCCTTGTTTTTGGCCATTGATATCTTTCAGCATGGCCCCATCCTTTCCACCGGCAAATGGTTCTATATTGACGCCTTCAATGTCTACCTCATTTTGCTCAATGCTTTCGTCGGGATGACCACCGCCATTTTTTCAGGGCCCTATATGGCGCATGAAGTGGAGATCGGACGGGTGGATAACGGACGACTGCGACTGTATTACTCCATGTATCAGGGCTTTCTTTTCACCATGCTCATAGCCCTGTCCACCAACAATCTCGGTGTGCTCTGGGTGTCCATTGAAGGTGCGACCCTGGCAACCGTCCTCTTAGTCAGCTTCTATCGGACCCAAGAATCGATTGAAGCCGGATGGAAATATTTCATTATCTGCGGCGTTGGTATTTCCCAGGCCCTGTTTGGCACGATCCTCGTCTATTTTGCCGCGGCCAAGACACTCCCGGGACAAGAAGACGGGTTGCTCTGGACGGTCCTGCAGGAACATGCTAGCCAGATGGATTCAGGCGTCATGGCCCTGGCTTTTGTTTTTCTGCTGGTGGGCTACGGCACCAAAGTGGGTCTCGTCCCCTTGCACAACTGGCTGCCGGACGCCCACTCGGAGGGGCCGACCCCCATGTCAGCGATCCTTTCAGGATTGCTGCTCAACATTGCCCTCTATGCCATTATCCGCTTTAAAATGCTGGTCGACCCCGCCCTGGGCCATCATCTCGCCGGCAATCTCATGATGGGTTTTGGGATGCTCTCCTGTTCCGTGGCCGGGCTGTTGCTCCATCGTCAGACCGATGTCAAACGGATGTTCAGCTATTCTTCCATTGAACATATGGGGTTGATGACCTTTGCCTTTGGCATGGGGGGACCACTGGCCACCTTTGGTGCGCTCCTGCATATGATTGCCCATTCCCTGACCAAATCTGCAATCTTTATCACAGTCGGGCATGCCTCCCATATTGCCGGCACGCAAGCCATGAGCCAGATCAGCGGCCTGCTTCGCACCCAACCCTTTGTCGGCTGGGGCTTTATCATTGGCACCTGCGCCATTGCCGGTTTTCCGCCCTTTGGTGTCTTCACCAGTGAATTTCTCCTCTTTACCGCCACCATGAAAAGTTATCCCTGGCTAGTCCCGCCTCTGCTCCTTGGCTTGGTCATCGCCTTTGCCGGGTTGTTTCGCAATCTCCAGCCGATGGTCTATGGTGAACCTCCGCCTGGACAGCAGCCGGTCGTCGCCAATATGTGGCCGGTGATTGTCCACCTGGCCCTGGTGCTCTGGCTCGGCATCTCGATTCCGACGGTCTTGGCCGATTGGCTTAATCAGGCGACCATTATGATCGTCGGCAAGGGGGTCCTATGAACACCAGAATACACCAGGGGCAACTTGCAGCCCCTCCGGTCGATGCGCTGCTGTTGTTGCTCGAGCAAGCCGGTATACCTGTGCGAAAACTCTCCGATATCAAAGGTCCCGCCCAAGCTGTAGCCCTGGATGCCCGTTTTTGGGGAGAAGCGGCTGCCGTAGCAGCGGCACATCATGTCCGCTGGTGTGCCGTCTGGGGAGAACACCGGCCCCCGGAGATCGATATATCCACCGTGCTCGCGGGTAAAAATGGCCATCTGCTGATTCGCACCACCATACCCGACATCCAGGGAGAGCTGCCGTCGCAAACCCCTTCTTTTCCAGCAGCCAACCGGCCTGAACGGTACCTGCAGGAGATGTTCGGGATGCTTTTCACTGACCATCCTGATCAACGCCGGTGGATGCGTCATCAGGCCTGGAATGCGGATCAGTTCCCTTTGCGTAAGGATTTCCCCAAGGCAGGAACAGCTCCGGAAGAGACGCCCCCTGATTGTGAGTATCCCTTTATTCCAGCCAAGGGCGAAGGTGTCTACGAGATACCGGTTGGTCCGGTGCATGCCGGCATCATTGAACCCGGCCATTTTCGTTTCCAGGCAGTGGGTGAAGATATTCTCAGCCTTGAAGAGCATCTCGGGTATGTCCATAAAGGCATCGAAAAATGCGCCGAAGGCCGGGATCTCGCTGGCCTTGTCCGCCTGGCCGCACGCGTCTCGGGAGACAGTACGGTCGCCCATGCATGGGCGGCTTGCCAAGCCTGTGAAAATGCTCTCGGCCATACCGTCCCCCGACGGGCGTTGGTGATTCGGGCAATCTTAGCGGAAAGAGAACGGATAGCCAATCATCTCGGTGACATAGGCGCCTGCTGTAACGACGTCGGCTTTGCCTTTGCCCAAGTGCATTTCAGCCGTCTCCGTGAACTCTGGCAAAGGCAGAACGCCGCTATCTTTGGTCATCGTTTGTTAATGGACGTCGTGATTCCCGGCGGGGTGACGCATGACCTCGGACCTGTGCAGATTGGTATGCTGCAAGTGGCAGTTGCGCAGTTACGCCATGAATTGAATTTTTTACTCCCGTTGCTGTATGAATACCCGTCCTTACAAGATCGTTTGCGCACGACCGGTATGTTATCCCTCGACATGGCCAGAAACCTTGGCGCGCTCGGCTTTGTAGCGCGGGCTAGCGGGGAATGCTGGGACCTGCGCCGGGACGCGCCCTATGCCCCCTATGAAAATGCTACGGTCGCCGTCCCCTTCTCGACTGGAGGGGCCTCGTCCAGTCGGGTACGTGTTCGCGGTGGCGAAATTCTTGTCTCTCTGGATTTGCTGGATACTTTTTTGACAAAGACAAATCTACCGGCGGGGGAGGTCTGGAAGGCATTGCCGCCCATACCAGCAACCTGCTGCGGAATGGGATGTATTGAAGGCTGGCGAGGCGAGATCCTTGCCTATGTTCGATTGGAAGCGGACGGCACTGTTTCCAGATATTTCCCCCGCGACCCAAGCTGGCTTAATTGGCCGGCGCTTGAGGTCCTAATCCATGGGGAAATCGTACCTGATTTTCCGCTCTGTAACAAATCAGTTAACGGCTCGTATTCTGGACACGATCTGTAAAAAGCACACGTGAAAAATATGGGCATCTCTTGGTCGCAACACACAAGCTCCACACATAGAGACCAAGCGTGCATCTTCAATGCGGTGTCTCTTACATGTCGACTCTTCAACAAGTTTTGCTTCAGGTAAATTGCAATGTTCAGCGTTCTTGGTAAAAGCTTCAAAACTGGCTGTTTGACGGAAAGACTTCCTGCCCGCGACAAAACAACAGTGCAACTCGGATCAGACTGTCAAAAAGAGATTGCCCGCGTCTTTAGCAAAAGCCTGGCAATCCGTATGGTCGATGCCGGCTCCTGCAATGGCTGCGAGTTGGAAATGCATGCGGTGAACAACGGTTTTTACGACATAGAACGGTTTGGTATCCATTTTGTCGCCTCCCCCCGGCATGCAGATCTTCTTCTGGTAACCGGCCCCGTCTCTCGACATATGCAAGCGGCACTCAAGCGTACCTATGAGGCCATGCCTGCACCCAAAATCGTTATTGCCATGGGTGATTGCGGTGCCGATGGGGGAGAGTTTGGGGTTTCGTATGCCAGCTGCGGTGCTGTTGCCAATGTCATTCCGGTCGATGCGGTGATTCACGGCTGCCCGCCGACCCCGCTGCAGCTCCTTTTGGGAATTTTAGAGGTGCTGCAGCGATACTGAACCGGAAGATCGAGAAAACCGGAAAAATCTTGTGCTAAGATCACTCTGCAGGGGTTGCGTTGCACCACAGCCCCCTTTTCTCCGGCCGCTCCCGCTTGGGCCTCAATTTTGTTACCTCACCCCAGCATCCACGTCACCGGCCCTGCACGCCCGGATATCGGCCGAGGCGCTCACTGAGCAAGTAGACGGAAACGCTCCCAGAAATCGGGGAAAGATTTGCCGACACAGTCCTCGCCAGTAATCTCTACCCCCGGGATACGCAGGCCGGCTACCGCAAAACTCATGGCCATCCGGTGATCACTGTAGGTGGCAATGGTCGCGCCGTGGAGATTGCTGCCGCCGTTTTTGCCATGGATGATCATCCGGGCCGGCTCTTCTTCAACATCCGCGCCCAGTTTGCGCAGTTCACTGACCACCGCCGACAGCCGGTCGCACTCCTTAATCCGCAGATGGGCAATATTGTTGATCACGGTGGTGCCTTCCGCAAAGGCCGCAACCACTGCCAAGGTCGGGGCCACATCGGGCATATCACCCATATCCACCTCAATCCCTTCCAGATGTTCCGCACCGGTTACAGTAATCCCCTCGCGGCTGCGATCAATCCGACAACCCATCCGTGCCAGATAGGGGAGCAGATTGGCATCTCCCTGCAGCGAAGGGATCGGAACATTGGCAACCGTCACCCGGCCGCCGGTCACAGCAGCCGCCGCCCAGAAATAGGAGGCGCCTGAGGCATCGCCTTCGATGGCATAGGTTCGCCCGCGATACGGCCCCTGCGGAATCCTGAAATAGTTGAGTGCAGGCGCAGCCTCCACGCGAATGCCAAAATCGGCCATCACCGCGAGCGTCATCTCCACATACGGTCGGGAAAGAATTTCTCCTCGGACCTCAAGCTCCGCCGGTGTCAGGGCATACGGGGCCACCAGCAGCAACGAGGACAAATACTGGCTCGATTTACCTTCCGGCAAAACGGTCCTGCCGCCGGCCAAGCCCTTGGCCAAGATAGTCAGTGGCGGGCACCCGTTCCGATTATCGCTGTCGAGCTCGACCTGCCAGCCGCGCAGGGCCTCCATCAAGGGTAAGATCGGCCGCTCGGCCATTCGTTCACTGCCGGTGATATGAAATCGCCCCTGGCCAAGCGCGGCCACCGAGGTCAGAAAGCGGGTCGCGGTGCCATTGTTGCCCAAAAAGATATCGCCTTGAGGCTCGCGAATCTGGCCGCCGGTACCGTGCACCAACCAACAGTCAGGGTCGTGGTCGTCACAGACAACGCCCATGGCCTGCAGAGCACTCATGGTAAACCGGGTATCTTCACTGGCAAGCGGCCCGATGAGTTGCGAAGTGCCTTCGGCCAGAGCTGCAGCAATCAGGGCCCGTTGGGTTAGACTTTTGGAACCAGGGACCTTGATCGTGGCATCAACGGTTCGGACAGGTGTAATGGTTATCATGACGGTTTCTTTTCGGTGAGAAGACAAGAGGGAAAAACGATTAGTGTCGCCTGACTTGCAGTTCGGCCAGCAAGGCCGTGCGCATGACAGCAAGGGGGGCTTCCTGCCCGGTCCACAGGGTAAACTGTGCGGCCCCCTGGCATTGGAGCATTTTCAAGCCATCGATGGTCCGGCAGCCGCGCACGGCGGCCTCCTGCAGCAACCGGGTTGCAAGCGGGGCATAAACAATATCCATAACCACGGAAAAATGGACCAGCAATTCGGGACGGATCGGCAAAGCGTCATGATGCGGCGCCATACCCACAGAGGTGGTATTAATCAGCGCATCGGCCCGCACCTGCGCTACATCGTGCGCCGGGATGAAGGCGCAGTTGAGCTGCCCAGCCAGTTCCCGCCCTTTGGCCTCCGTACGATTAGTGAGCAGGATTTTGGCCCCGGCCTCGAGCAGACCAAAGCCCACTGCCCGGGCCGCGCCTCCGGCCCCAATAATCAGGACGGTGCTGCCCCTGGGATCGATCTCTGCGGCCAGGGCCTGATTCGAGCCTAGCCAATCGGTATTGTAGCCCTTACAAAACGGCTCGCCATCGATATTCCGATCGAAATAGAGGGTATTGACGGCTCCAATTTTTCGGGCGACCGGATCAATCTCGTCCAGGTAGTCCATGATGGCTACTTTGTAGGGCACGGTGACGGAGACGCCGATAAATCCCAAGGCCCGCAACCCGCGAAATCCATCAGACAAATCATGCGGCCGCATAGGAATATAGACGCCGTTGATCCCAAGGGCGGCAAAAGCGGCATTGTGCATAGCCGGACTCAAAGAATGCTCGACCGGATTGCCGATAATACCAAAAAGTTGCGTGCTGCCGTTGATCATGCGCTGTCTTTAAGAAGAGCAATCAGAGAATGCAGGTCATGCACCGAGAGTTGTCCGGGGGCAGTAGCCTGCTGGGCGGTGATGGCTGCATAGGTCATGAAGCCGCCCAGATAGAGAGTCGCCAGGCGGCTGATTTTTCCGGCTGCCCCCATGGCAAAGGAGCTCAAGGGAAAATGGCCGGCAAGGGCCTCCTGCTGCAGGGAAAGAATGCGGACCGCCTCCTCAGCGTTCGTGGCAGTGGTCACAATCTTGCCGATATCGGCCCCACTGGCGGTCATCTGGCGAAGCGTCTCCTTAAGGACTGCAAGGGAGGGGGTACCCTGGAAATCATGACTGGACATGATCACCCTCGTCCCGTGTTTGCGCGCTACTTTCTGCACCTGCTCACGCAGATCCACATCGGTCCGCAGTTCGATATCCACATATTGTGCACCGGATTGGATTGCTTGGCACAGCAGATCAATACGATCCTGCTCGCCCCTCGCATACTGCCCGCCTTCCCAGGTCGGTCGGTTGGTGACCAACATCGGCCGAGGAATCGTTGCAATACACGGTTCGATTGCAGGATTCGTCATGCCATCCAGTCGGATTTCAACAACATCGACCAGCTGCACCACCGGCATCACCGCCGCTATGATACCGGCCGCATCCTCCGCTGTCACGGAAACGCAAATAAGACCCGTCGGTGCCATGCCTATACGCCCAACCGCAACGAGCCGATAATGGCACGGACCGAGGATTCGCCTTGCTGCCGCAAATAGCTCTCAATTCCTGAAAGAATCTGCCCGGTAGCCGCTGGATTGTAAAAGTTGGCGGTCCCTATCTGCACGGCAGTAGCGCCGGCTAGCAGGAATTCAATAGCATCTTCAGCCGTGCTGATACCACCGATGCCGATAACGGGAATGGACAGCGCTGAGGCGACCTGCCAAACCATCCGCAAGGCAATTGGCTTGATGGCCGGTCCGGAAAGTCCGCCGATGATATTGGCCAGCTTCGGACGTCGCGTCTGCGCATCAATGGCCATACCGATGAGGGTATTAATCAGAGAAACCGCGTCAGCGCCGCTTTCCGCAACCGCCCTGGCCATGGCCACGATGTCGGTCACGTTGGGCGAGAGCTTGACGATCACCGGCAATTCTGTAACGTTTTTAACAGCAGAGGTCACGGCCGCAGCCATTTGAGGAACCGTGCCAAAAGCCACTCCACCTTTTTTAACATTCGGGCAGGATATATTGATTTCAAGCGCATCAATGCCGGTCACGTTGGACAATTCTTTGGCGAGCATCGCATATTCCTCAATGGAATCGCCAAGGATGTTAACAATGATGCGGCTACGGCAGGTTCTAAGAAAGGGCATTTTTTCGGTAATAAAACGTTCGAGCCCAACATTTTCCAGGCCAATGGCATTAAGCATCCCGCAAGCAGTTTCAGCAATGCGGGGAGGCGGATTCCCAGGACGCGGTTTAATGGAAATACCCTTCACGACCAAGGCGCCTAAGCAATCAAGATCGACAAGGTTGGCAAACTCTGCTGCATAGCCGAAGGTCCCTGAGGCGGTCATCACCGGATTGGATAATTGCAGCGAGCCGATGGCCACAGTCAGATTGACATCGGCTGCGGACTTTATCGCGTCCATGCCACCTCCTCAGCCTTGAAAACCGGACCATGCTTGCACACATGCTTATAGAGCCCCCCAACACCATGAACCGTACAGCCGAGACAGGCCCCTAGACCGCAGGCCATGTGGGCCTCCAGCGAAACCTCACAGGGTACAACCGCATTCCGACAAAGGTTGGCAATAGCGGCCATCATCGCAAAGGGCCCACAGACAAACACCTTTTTCGCGGTCGAAAGGAAGGGTGGCAGGAGATCACTGACCAAGCCATGATGCCCAAGACTGCCGTCATCGGTAGCGATACGAACTGAGCAGCCGAGTTCAGTGAAGGCTGTTGCGAGTTGCGGGGTTTCAGCAGCCGACCTGGAACCGAGCAAAACGACACATGCATCAGGCAAAAAGTTAGGCTGTGCCAAAATTTTCTTTGCCAGCAGCAGTAGAGGCGCGATTCCCATCCCCCCGCCGATGAGACAAACGGGTGACTCTTTCGCAAAATGAAAACCACGTCCTAAGGGCCCGATGAGACTGACAACATCCCCTGGCAGTAACGCAGACAAAAGCTTAGTCCCAGCGCCAATGACCTTAAAGAGCAGTTGCAGGGTGCCTGCCTCTGCTGTGGCTTGATGGATAGAAAAAGGACGACGAAGCAGCGGGTCATACGATGCTCCGCAGGCAGCCATAACAAATTGCCCTGGCTGAGCGGCTGCACTGATGCGAGGGGCGTGCAGGGTCAGGCGATAGGTAGCATCGACCAGCCGCTCAATCTTCTGGACAACTGAATTTTCCTGGTACTCAGACATAGAAAACGATACAAAGAATCACTAAAGGATAATTAAGAACTAATGATTAACGGGGAATGCAATGGAACCATCTTTGATAGTATTCGCGGCAGTTTTCGGTGCCGTTGTCGGCTCATTTCTGAATGTCGTCATCCTGCGTCTGCCCAAAGAAGACGAATCCATCTCCTTTCCCGGTTCGCACTGCCCTACATGCAAGCAGCCTCTTCGCTGGTATGAAAATATCCCCATCATCAGCTACGTGGCGCTCCGCGGTAAATGCCGCACCTGCAACGTATCTATTTCCTTGCAGTACCCGCTGGTCGAACTGTCAATGGCTGTGCTCGCGGCAGTTCTTTACCACAGATTTGCCTTGAGTTTCGAATTAATATTCTATTTTGTCTTCTTCGCTGCCCTGCTGGTTATCATATTTATTGATATCCATCATCAAATAATTCCAGATCGCATCAGCCTGCCTGGCATCCTGATCGGTTTTGCGGGATCTTTTTGTAATGACCTGGTCACCTGGCAGCAATCAGCTCTAGGCATCGTACTGGGCGGCGGAGTATTGTACGCAGTGGCTTACGCCTACTATGCCATAACAAAACGAGAAGGTATGGGAGGCGGCGACATTAAACTGCTGGCGATGATCGGTGCCTTTCTCGGCTGGCAGAGTCTTTTGTATGTCGTCTTCTCCAGTTCCTTGGTTGGCAGTGTGGTCGGTGTTGCGGCGATGTTTAAACAGAGAAAAGGCGGACAAACTAGAATCCCATACGGTCCATTCCTTGCTTTAGGTGCTATCTCCTATTTAGTCTTCTCTCGCCAACTCTTCCAACTTTGGCATCTGTACCTGCAGGCAAACGGTATTCAATGAAGGCAAAAAAAAACCCCCGATTGCTCGGGGGTTTTTAAAAAGCACAATCCAGGATCATGCTTCTATTTCGTGTTCCACCCCGATAGCAATTTTGTAAAGGACGGTCAGGATAAAGAATCCGGTTGCCCATATACCGATGGTGATAAACAGTTCATTGATTGTCGGAATATACTCAACAATTTCTTCAGTAGGTGTCGGGACAAACCCTCCTAGAACAAAGCCTATCCCCTTATCCAGCCAAAAAGCGAAGAAAATAGAGGCACAGCCAACTCCAAGCCAGAGATCGCTTTGCTTTCTGGTATAGGGATTGACAAGCAGGGCGATTCCGACAAAGAACAGGGCAACAAAGGCCCACATAAACGGCACCAAATTATTATACACATGGCCATGATGCTCAAGGCCAAAGAACAGGTACTGGAGAGTATGCATATGTCCTGGAATGTTGGAATAAAAGCCGACAAAAAATTCCAGGCAGACGAAGAACATATTGGCAATGGCAGCATAAATGATGATCGTCACCATTTTATTCAGCGCTTCCTTGCCAGCGTCGAAGTTAGCCACACGCTTCAGGATCAGGGCAATGACGACTATCAGAGCAGGACCGGCGGCAAAGGCTGACGCCAGAAAGCGAGGAGCAATAATGGCAGACAGCCAGAAGTGCCGCCCCGGCAGACCGCAATAAAGCATGGCGGTAACTGTATGGATGGAGAAGGCAAAGGGTATTGAGAGATAGACAAAAAAGTAGATCCATTTAGGAGGATGGACACCTTTACGCTCGGCGGTCAAAATCACCCAGCCACAAAGTGCATTCAGAATCAAATAACCCCAGAGAACACACATATCCCAAAACAGCATGGATCCTGGTGTCGGGTAGAGCATAACATTCAAGCCGCGAAGAGGCTGCCCCAAATCGGCCATGATAAACATCAGACACATGAGCAATGCTGAGATCGCCAGAAATTCTCCCAGGATGGTGATTCGCCCGAATACTTTATAATTATGTATGTAGTAGGGCAGAACAAGCATTACACCTCCAGCGGCCACACCGACCAAGAAGGTAAATTGTGAAATATAGAGCCCCCAGGATACGTCACGGCTCATGCCGGTGAGACCCAATCCATAAAAATATTGTCTGAGGTAACAGACAGCGGCTATGGCGATGAAAAAGCCGAGAAAGGCCAGCCACATCCAGTAATAATTATTTCCTTTTAATGCTTTCTCAAACATGACGGCCTCATACAATATAAAAGACTGAAGGAAGGGTGCCGAGAGCTGGATTCCGCTGAATCGTATGATTTTCTTTCAGCATTTTTCTGATCTCGGAATCAGGATCGTTGAGATTGCCGAAAACCAGCGCTTTACTCTCTCCACAAGCTTCGACACAGGCAGGAAGTTTGCCCGCGCCTACACGTTCATCACAAAAATTACACTTTTCGACGACACCTCGCGTTCTCCTGGGATAAACATGATTCACGTTCTGCACAAACTTCTCCGGATCACGCCAGTTGAAACTCCGGCTCCCGTAGGGGCAAGCGGCCATGCAAAAACGACAGCCAATACAACGATGGTAATCCATCATTATAATACCATCTTTATTTTTGAAGGTCGCCTTGGTGGGGCAGGCACGCACACAAGGCGGCTGATCGCAGTGGTTACAGAGTATGGGAAGCTGATGGCTCTTGATCGCTTCGTCATTATATTTATTGGCTTGATCGGGAAAAGCATTTTCAAAATTGGTCATCCAAATCCATTTGATCTCGTCTTTCTTATCCGGAAATTGAGGGACATTATGGGTGGAATGACACGCAGAAACAATTTTTTCTCCAAGACTCGGATCTTGTTGAAACTTTTTGATATCGATGATCATGCCGTAGCGGTTACCGCTCGGTTTGCCCTGTTCTCCATGTCCTTTGGAGCTTTCTGCCTGATCGACATTATGACCAGGAGCAGCAGAGGCATGAGCGATGCTCGAACCTGCTACCAGCCGGTCAACGACAGCGGTACCTCCAAGGCCAGCCAGTGTTGATATACCGGCCACCTTGAGGAAATTTCTTCTATTTTTGTCCATCTGTATATCTCCTCCTTAGCCGTTCACTCAACAGGAGCTATGTGGCAATCCCAACAATATGGTTTAACCGATGAATACGTGTGGCAAGTGTCACAAAATTGCTTTTTGCTCGTATGGCACTTCATACAGGTTAACATCAGACTTTTTTTGTATTGTTTGCCTTCCAGCTCAAAAGTACCCCGATCGCCCGTGCGTAAAACCTCATCGCGCCAACTATTCAGCAGCACCATGTGCTGAGCGCGTATTTCAGCAGCCGGCAAAACACAGGTTTTAGCATCTTTGGGTAATACAGGTTTTGGTACTGCCCCGGCGCCGCCACGGTTGTACCAGATGGGTATCGTGATAAACAGGACAAAAATGATCAGTCCCGGGATTATTTTACCACTGTCATACATCGCTATTCCTCCAATTCCTGCCGGTAAATTAAACCAAGGTCCTGAGCCCTTCGGTCAGTTCTTGTCGTTGCTCCCCTTCGATCACCAATGCGTTGCCGACGAGTTCACTCAACCCAGCGACCTGTACTTCCGGCACCCAATAATTCATCAGGGTGGTCAGGGTCGCTCTATCAATCGCGCAGACACATCCGAGCGTATTAACGCCATGTTTTTCATGGACATACTTGACCGCGTTGGCGCGAGGCAAGCCGGAACGCATACGGAGTTCCATAATCTCGTCGGTATTGAGGGCCGTACCTGATCCACAGCAAAAGGTTTTCTCGCGGATGGTATTCTCCGGCATTTCAACCCAATTATCCACTACATTATCAAGTATATATCGCGGCTCATCAAGTAACCCCATGGCCCGTGCTGGGTTGCAGGAATCATGGAAGGTTGCTTTAACATGAGCATTGCGGCTCTTGTCGAGCTTTATTTTGCCATGCTTGATAAGATCCGCTGTAAATTCAGAAATATGCACCATTTTCGTGGATCTGGCATTTTCGAAAACAGTGCCAGTAATCGGTGAACGGGGTACTTCCATAAAATCGGTAGGCCCATTCATGGTGTCCATGTACTGATGGAGCACTCGCCACATGTGCCCACATTCGCCGCCTAGAATCCATTTAACGCCAAGCCGTTTGGCTTCAGCGTAAATTTTACCGTTTAGTTTTTTCATCAACTCGTTGTTCGTGAACAAGCCGAAGTTACCACCTTCAGAGGCATAGGTCGACCAGGTGTAATCTAAACCAATGGCTTCAAAGAGCAGAAGATAACCCATGCAGGTGAAGATTCCCGGTTCGGCAAAAACATCGGCGGACGGGGTGACAAAGAGCACCTCAGCGCCTTTTCGGTTAAAGGTCGGATTGACACGAATACCGGTCAGGGTTTCGATATCATCGCAGAGAAATTCAACATTCCCTTTAAATGCCTGAGGCGTCAGGCCCATATGGTTGCCGGTTCGATTAGAATTGGAGGCAGGTTCCATGGCCCAGTTGATACCGATGCCGACCAGATGCAACAATTCGCGAAGCATAATGGTAATCTCCGCTGTATCTATACCGTAGGGGCAGAAAACGGAACAGCGGCGACATTCGGTACACTGGTAGGCATACATGAACCATTCTTTTAAGACGCCCACAGTCATCTCGCGACCGCCAACCAACTTGCCGAGGATCTTGCCGGCACGCGTAAATTCTTGGCGATACACAGAGCGGAGCAATTCCGCCCGTAGAACCGGCATATTTTTAGGATCACCGGTACCCAGAAAGAAATGACATTTATCTGCGCAAGCTCCACAGCGAACGCAGCAATCCATGAATATCTTCAAGGAACGGAAGCGATCAAGCCTGTCTGCTAGACCCTTTAGAATGATTTCCTTCCAATTCTCGGGAAGTTTCCAGTCGTCATCCTCCGGATTCCATTCACGCGCATTAGGGAAACTGAGCCCTTTCTGACTATCCAGATATCTAAGCTTTTCAGGCTTAGTCGGATAGGCGTAATTTCCAGGCTTGAATACCGCGGGGACATCCATCCAATCTTTTGTTGGTATGGAGCCTGTCATCAGCGAAGGTCCCTCGGCAACGCTCCGTGCCAACTTATCTACCTTTACTACTGCCATTGCTCTATCCTTATACTCTAAAATTTTCCAGCGTTAGTCATTAGCCTTCGGTGGCAACTCTTTTTCAACAGGAATGCCTTGCTCAACCATATCTGCACGAAATTCATCTTCATAGCCCGCATAGGAGTGCGGTTTAATGTCCGGATTCCATGGATTGATATGGCGCTTCATTCGCGTATCGTTGGCCATGTTTCTGGTCGGGCTGAGGAAGACCCCCCCCATATGCATGAGCTTGCTGAAAGGAAAGTACGCAAGCAGAGTGCACACCAAAAAAAGATGCGCATAAAATAGGGAGCTTATTTGGGTAACGATGGTGGGGTGAAACGTCACCAATCCCACTGCCAGTTGCTTGATCGCATTGATATCGACATTAGTCCGCAGGAAAAAACGCATCAAAATGCCGGTAAGAGCAATGGCGAGAATGAGAAAAATCGGGAAATAATCATTGGCCAATGAGATATAGCGAACCTGCGGATTCATTAACCTACGGCCGAAGAGAAAGAGCAGACCGAGCACAATGGTTACATCCGTTGTATACATCGTCGGTGCACCAATCTGCAGCAAGGAGTCACCGATTTCCAGAAAGGAAACAAGCACCGGTACCGGATCAAGGAAAAGCCGCATGTGACGGACAACGACAATCAAGAAACTGTAGTGGAAAAGGATACCGAATAGCCACAGCCATTTACTTGATTCATACGTTAATTTGGGCCCATCATAAACCGTGGCCTTGGTGTTGCGCCATAGAGAGCGAAAGAGAAAAATCTCCAGGAACATCCGGGCAATAACCTGGGAAGTGTTGACAGGGGATTCCAGTTTGTCCTGTTTGATCCAGGGAAGAGAGAAGCCCTGACCGCAGGTGGTTGGGATTTTGAAAGGCACCGGCGATTTAGCCCAATGGATTATTCGGTAACAAAAACCGCCCAAAAACAACGCCATAGCGAGATAGGGGATAGCCACACCAAAGAGGTATTGCATACCCGGAATCTGTACCGCTAGAAGCGCAATCAACACCAAGGCAATTACTGCCGCCAAAGGGAAGGCGTACTTCATTGATCACTCCTTCGCATTCAAGTTAAACAATGATTTATAAAAAATTACGATAAAAGCCGAATAGGCTTCAAGAGTCAACTCTGAAGCCAACCAGCCGGTCACACTCAACAATCTTTCAGGCATTCCTGGGGGGGGGCATCCCTCATTTCTTGTCGCATCAGGGCAGAGGGGCAGGCGGCATCCGTCAGGATGGCGCTCCCGCTTTTCAATTCGCGGATGCGATTACGGTACAGTTGTTCCCTGCATTCTGCAAAAATATCAAAGGCAGCCAAAGCCATTCTGTCAATGTCGCAATCGAGCGTATCGAGCATCTGGAGCAAAGGCTGGGTGGCCTTATCACCTGACAAAACCTGCTTCACCACCCACTTCAATTCGAGGAAGGGCGCCATTGCCTGGGAAGGTGTGAAATCTTGTACCGCACGAATTCGGACCACCTGATCCAATGGTTTGCGGTAGGCCTGTTGCTCTGCGTTGTTCAGCAAAAGTTCCAGAAGAGCGGTGAAGCCATTGGCGATATTGACACCAACCGGATTGGCAAACGGATCTTTAGATCTTTTAAAGAAGCCCGGTGCGGTATAACTGTCGAGAGTTCTTTCTATCCATAAGGAAAGTATCTCTTTTTTCTTATTTGATAGCGCTTCGATCAGTTCCATTGGTTTTGAATAATGGTTGGCTTCTCAGCCCTAGAGGTTATGCCCTTGATAAAAACGCAGTTAATTCAACACATCAGTAATCATATATTCATTAAAAAAATGAATGGTGATTCATGCAACGCATGCTCTAGCACGATTGGAAATTTGTTTCAAGCTAAAAATTTATTGCGATAATCCTACTGAAGCATCACGCTTGATAGCGTCCTTCATCAAAAACAGGGCTACCTGGACAAAAGGATCCGTGGCCAGTGTTTCCTCCAGCTTTTTACCCTTCCGCGGCTTTACTTCTTCGTCTGTCTCATCTTGAATGATCCCGGCAGCCAGCGCTTCCTTGCGAGTGGCATCGAGATCCTGGCGGTACTGCCACATGCCTTCGAGGAAAACCGCGATTATTGTCTGTTCGCTTCGTGCTTTCGCCTTACCTGTCTCTTCTTTTATTTTCTTGAACAGCGCATTTCCCTCTGCCCATTGTTTTCCGTCCTGCTGCACCTTATACGCATCAAAATGGGCACCCCGCCACTGGGTATAGGCGACACTTTGGACCTGATCCCAAGGAAGGGAATAGTCCATAAATTTCTCGCCGCTTTCCAGATAATCAAACATCGATGGAACGACAAGATCAGGTTCAACCCCTTTGTATTGGGTCGAGCCACCGTTAATTCGATAAAATTTCTGTATTGTCAGCTTCAGTGCTCCAAGATCATCATATTTCTGTAACTGCAGCAAAGGCAAATTTTTGTTCATATCCATCATAGCCTGAACAGTTCCTTTGCCATGGGTGTGCTCGCCACCGATAATGAAAGCACGCTTATAATCCTGTAGGGCCGCCGCCAAAATTTCCGAGGCGGATGCACTGAACTGGTTCACCAGAATAATCAATGGACCGTCATAGGCGACATCAGGATCGTCATCCTCGAGGACCTTAATGGTTCCCTGTGAATCCTTAACCTGAACTACCGGCCCCCCAGGAAGGAACAAACCTGAGATTTTAACCGCATCGGTCAACGCGCCGCCGCCATTGTTACGAAGGTCAAGTATCAGGCCGTTGATCTTCTGTTTTTTCAGCTTGATCAGTTCCGCTAAAGTGTCATCAGTGACATTTCTGCTACTTTTGCCATCGTTTTGCGCCGCAAAATCCCGATAGAAACTCGGGATACGCAGATAGCCGATGACACTATTTTTTTCGGTTTTGAGGACGGAAGACTTCACATAGGTTTCTTCAATTTGCACCACATCCCGAATAATCTGAAGAGTGCGCTTGGAACCATCAGGTTTTTGTATGGTCAAACGTACCGTTGAACCTTTAGGACCACGGATGTAACTAACCGCTTCACGAATCCGCATCTCAGAGATATCGGTGAGTTCGCCATTTTTTTCGGCAACGGCCAGAATGATATCTCCAGCCTGCAACTGTCCTTGTTTTTCCGCCGCACTGCCCGGAATAATGTTGATTACCTTGATCAGCCCTTCATCTTCACGGAGGACAGCGCCGATCCCCTCCAAAGAACCACTCATCTGAATATCGAAATCCTCCTTTGAGGCGGGAGCCATATAATCACTATGCGGATCAAAGGCCCGGGCAACCGCATCAAAATAACGGTCGAAATGATCCTGCCTGGATTGCTGCAGTAATCGGTTAAGGGCGCGGTGCGAACTTTGACGGACCTTATTAACCGCTTCTTTCAGTTCCGTCGCATGATGGTCGATTGAGATATCCTTGAGGCCTTCAGGTTGTTGTTTGCGTTTGGCACCGAGAGCCTCAAAATAAGCATCAAGCACTTGCATTTTCAAAGACAAACGCCACCGCTCCCGCAGTTTCTCCATATTCTCTGCGAAATCGAGCTTTTTGGGCTCAATCTCCAGGTACTCCTTGCTTTCGAAATCAAATCCCTGGTCAAGAATGGGATCAATCAATTTCTCAACCTGACGGATACGGTCATTGAGCAAATCCATCCCGGCATCGGCAAGGACAATGTTGCCCCTCGTCAATTCATCATCAATATGCGTTGCAAAGGCATTGAGTTGCTTAACGTCGACCTGAAGAAGAAATCGTTTTCTCGGATCAAGCTGACGGAGGTACAGGTCAAAAGCCTTGCGCGAAAGGTTGTCATCCAAAGGCTGATGGCTGAAATGTTGCGCGGGGAGCTGACGACTGAGCATGAGGGCGATCAGTCGATTGCGGTCTTCATTAAACGCATCAGCGGTTGCCTTCTTAGCTAGACAATTGGTGGTTAAGGCCAAAAGGAGCAACACGCATGTCGCAATCGCGAGCAGCGAACGTCGTATCGTGTACAGAGAGGAGTTTCGTGTCATAGTGATCGGGTTTGGCTCCCGGAATGGGCGAAGGCTTGCAGTCTTTCGGTGATCAGTAACCGAAAAAACCGTGAATTAATAAGGGCTGACGATCTTATCGGCGTTGGTCATAGAACTCATGATATCGTACATATTGGAAATCTGCCCCACTTTGATCGCGGATTTCAATTTGAAATAGTCGAGACAGGTCCCGCAGGCGAGGATTTCAACCCCTTGAGCCTGCAAATGTTTCAAGGCTTCGAGTGCCCCTGATTCAGTCGCCACCTGTTTGACACCGCTGTTATAAAAAATGATTTTTTCAGGCAAAGGCTGGATATCTTTGATCGTCTGAATATAGGTCTGCAAGAGCGCCCAACCCAATTCGTCATCACCGCGGCCCATGGAATCGGAGGAGATAACATACACCAATCGCAATTTTTCAGGAATTTCACAACAATTTTTATACTGATCAGGCAGGTTGACCGTTTGATGAGCGGCAACGGTAATCGTAATCCTGAAATGCCCGTACTGCAGCGCGGTGATCTCGACCTGGTGCCCCAGATTCTGGGCATAGCGTACGACATTATTCCGCGATGCTTCGTTGTCGACGAGTACTTCGATCAAGACCGCCCCTTGTTCAAGGGTTTCCTTGGTCCGCAAAACAGGTTGAGGACACGGGAGTCCGATACAATCGAGTGTTACCTGTGCCATGTTTTTCTCCTTTTTGGGAACACCCGGTTCGCAGAACCAGGAATAAAGCTCTACAAGATGATTTCCTGGCCTTCGCGGGCAAAAAAAATCTGCATGGAATCTGTATCGTTAGAGGTACAGTATATGTTAGCCATTTCATCGATTTGATCGTCGGTACGTTCCGGGTCATGATGAAAGAGTGCCAGCCGTTTAACCCCCGCCCTTCTAGCGGTGGCAATCGCCTCCTCGATGGGACTATGTCCCCACCCGACCTTGCCCTTCTCATATTCGTGCCTGGTGTACTGGGAATCATGGACCAGCAGATCAGCTCCGGTAAAAAAATTCTCCAATACCTGATTCTGCTCGCGAGCAGCTTCTTCTCCTTCGTGAGCCATTAGTTCGTCGTAGGAGGGGTCGTTCGGATCCGTCACAAAAAGATTACGAAAAGGCTCGGTATCATAAGCGGTACAGAAGACCGCTCCCCGGAACGTGAAGCGGTACCCCAAGGCGGTAATCGGATGATTAATAATCGTTGTCGACAGGATAATACCATCGCCCAGATCAATTTTCGGCTCTTCCTTCAAACGACAATATTCGATCTTGCCGGCCAATTCACCCATATTGACCGGGAAATACCGGTATTTCATCTGGCCGCCGACCACTGCCTCCAGGGGTTCATCTTCGTAGGTGACTGGCCCGAAAACCTTGATCACCGTGCCTGGAATATACATAGGCACAAAAAAAGGAAAGCCCATGATATGGTCCCAGTGGGTGTGGGACAGATAAATCTCGGTAGCAATGGGCCCTTTGGGTAAATCGTTTGCCAGCATGAAGTTGGCCAGATCGCGAATGCCAGACCCGGCGTCGATGATAATGTGACGATTCACCTCTGGAAAACGCAGTTCGATGCAGGCCGTGTTGCCTCCATATTTCATGGTCTTCGGCCCCGGACAGGGTATGGAGCCCCGCACCCCCCAAAATTTAACCTGTATCATCCCGACCTGCCTGTTGTTGCGGTGAAATGCTCACCAATTAGATTTGCAGAAAAATCTCAGCCTTTTTTATTTCAGCGTCAACCGCTTCAGACAGATTGACAATGGCACTCCACTCCAATTCACAGATCTCGAGAAGCGGTGCCAGTTGCTTTTCATCAGGGAAACGGTTGCCTGCATAGCCAATATCAAAGAGACAGATATAAAAATCAGCTAAAGCAACAGTGGCGACCAGCGCCTGATTTTCGGGAGCCGCAAGCATGGGAGAGTGGTGGTGACAAATGGCATCGGTGATGACGGCATTCAATTTCCATTTGGAGGCAATCATAAACCCGACCTCCTCATGGTCGATATCCATAATGCGCTGTTCGAGGTGGATAAGCGGTTCCTGGGTGGTCTTTGCATGACCGAGAACATCGGTGTACTCATCACCAAAGGGTATCTTGCCGAGATCATGCAACAACCCGGCAACAAAATATTCTTCCCTATCAGCTAAGGGCATACCACGCTCAACAGCTAGCAATTTTGCCATGACCCCGACACCGATGGAATGTGCCCAGAAGTCCTTAATGGGAAGGGCTTTGGATTTTTTTGCCTGGCCGACACTTCTGATGATCGCCGTTGATAAGGCAAGATTTTTAACTGTGTTCAGCCCCAGCATGATGATGGCCCTTGTCAGGGAAGTGACCTTATTAACAAGGGAGTAATAGGCTGAATTGATTAGCTTTAACACTTGACCGGTTAATACCGGATCCAGGGATATAACCTTGTTAAGATCGTTGGGTGCGGTGTCCGTTCTGCTGCAGATCTCCAAAACCTTGCTGACGGTGGTGGAAAGACTTGGCATTTTATCAACAAAAATACGGATTTTATCCAGTTTTGTCTTTCGTTCTCGTTCACTCATAAGGATTTCTGCAGGGACGAGTGTAAGGGTCAGCGCGGCATCTGCCGATTTCAGGTTAACTGATTATATTAAATGAAGGTCTGATACAGGTCAAGCGGACGGTGTTTTTTTTGCACTGCCGTTCAGCAACCGTGTTTGATCAGAAAATCACGGATGACCTCCTCCATTAGATGCAGCTGCGTATCTCCGGTTTCGTTGATTCGCATCCACACGCAGCGCTGGAAAGCGCGATAAAGATCTTCGGGGATCAATAATTTCAGCTCGACAAGATGAGCTGCAGGGTCCGATGGTCCCTCACTCTCCAAGGCATTCATGGAAAGACACCACATCCCGATAACGCAAACCGGAACCACCGAAAATGTCAAGAGCCGAACCCACGGTAACATCAATACGCCCCTGCCCTACCGTGCGGATAAGCTCCAAATCAGACACCGATGCAATGCCTCCAGCATAGGTGGTGGGAACCGGAACACTGACAGCCAACAATTCGAGCAATCGTGTATCGATGCCCATACATTTGCCTTCGACATCAACGGCGTGCACAAGGAACTCTTCACAATACGCCGAAAGTTCATCGAGAATTGTCTCGCTAATCATCAGCTTGGTGAATTTCTGCCAGCGATCGGTGACCACATAATAGCCGTCACCTCGCCAGCGGCAACTGAGATCGAGTACCAGACGATTTTTTCCGACCAGGCGGTTAAGATCACGCAACCGGTCCCAATCAATTAAACCATCATGAAAAACATGTGAAGTAACGATAAGATGGGAAGCGCCACGATCGAGCCACAAGGGAGCATTAGCACTGGTGATGCCGCCACCCAGCTGCATGCCTCCGGGCCAGGCTGACAGCGCGTCAAAAGCGGCAGCTTCGTTGCCCGCACCGAGCATAATAATATGGCCGCCAGTCAGGTTGTCCTGGCGGTACATCGTGGAATAATGAGAAGGGGGGAACACTGAGGAGAAGTTCGTCTGCAGAGCGACGCCAGTGCCCTGAAGAGTGGAGCCGACTATCTGTTTTACTCTGCCGTCATGTAAGTCGATACAGGGCCGGAATCGCATAATACGGATAATCTCAGGAATAGAGGGGCTCGTGGCGGTCAGCCGACAAACCCCTCACCAACCTAGAATAGGTTACATTTCCTTGACCATCATGGTGGTCGGATCAAGGCGCAACCCCTTGCCGCCCTCCACCTGTGCGCCGTAATTACGGATAATGTCGAGCTGAATGGTAGCATCGCGTTCCGGTTTCAGCAGGATAATCGTATCGAAAAGATCATCAATCTCATGGCAGGGTGCCGGCACGCCGGTAGGCGAGACGCGGGTATCGTCACGGTGGCAAATGGCGGAGAACCATGCCTGCATATTCATGCTTTCCGTAAGATTTTTGATGTCTTCCAGAGCCTCGCGATCAGTAGCGTCAAAATCGAAGCCGTCGACGATCAAACAATTGGGCCTGAAAATATCCTGGAGTACAAGATCATTGAGCCGCTCTTCCAGTCTGGATCTGGTGAAAGCTGCAACCTTAAAGGTCATGATCATTCTGTGACGCGCCACCATATCGATGAGTTCGTGCGGTCGGGTGACGCTGTGCTCCTGAAGGATGAGCTGCAAGATGTCCCCATACCAGGTCTTTGTTTTTTCAATGGATTCTCCAATGCTGACATGGATAACCCGTTTGCCTCGCAGAATAGCGTCTAAGGCAATCTGCACCAGCAACGCCGTCTTGCCGAGGCCAGCACGGGCCATGACCAAACCCATCTGATTGTTTTCCTTGCCTATATTCAGAACCCTGAGCGGATTCTGCTGCACCAGTGGTTCATATCCCATAATTCCACCTCGTAACGATTAATTCTCTCATTCAAGCCACTCTACATTACATGACAGCCAGCAGAGGCCGACTACGCTTCCTTTTTCTGCGCTTCAAAGGCCTTGATCAATTCTTCAGCCACGCTTTTCGGAACCTGTTTGTACGTCGCAAACTCCATGGTGAACTCAGCCTTACCCTGGGTCAGGGAACGGAGGGTCGTTGAATACCCGAACATCTCAGCAAGCGGCATTTCAGCCTCGACGACAGTATAACTCCCTTCCTCAAAGGTGCCAACAATGACACCCCGACGTTGATTGAGACTCCCCATAACCCCACCTTGGAATTCGGAAGGCCCTTCCACCGCCACCTTCATAATCGGCTCCATGATGACCGGGCCCGCTTTACTGTAGCCCTGTTTGAAGCCGCCGATGGATGCCAGCTGGAAGGCGATGTCCGATGAATCAACGGCATGAAAACTACCGTCATTGATGGTCACCCGGACGCCGGTAATCGGTGCGCCGGTGAGCGTACCCTTGACCATCGATTTCTGAAAGCCCTTGTCACAGGAGCTGATATACTCTCTGGGGATGACACCGCCGACGATATCGTCGACAAATTCATATTCCCCTTCTTCCAGCGGTTCAAGGAAACCGCCAACACGCCCGAACTGACCGGAACCGCCGGTCTGTTTCTTGTGAATATAATTAAAATCGGCCCGCTGAGTGATGGTTTCACGATAGGCGACCTGCGGTGCCCCGACTTCGACCTCAGCATTGTATTCCCGCTTCATCCGTTCGATATAGACCTCGAGATGCAGCTCCCCCATACCGGAGATAATGGTTTCACTGGTTTCGTGATCGACAAAGGTTTTAAAGGTGGGGTCTTCCTTGGTGAATCGGTTGAGCGCCTTGGACATATTTATCTGCGACTTATTATCCACCGGCTTAATTGCCAAAGAAATTACCGGCGCCGGAACGTGCATCGAACTCATCGACCAGTTGGCACCGCCGCCGCAAAAGGTATCACCGGAGGCGCAATCAATGCCGAACAGCGCCACAATATCGCCGGAACCGGCACCATCGATTTCTTCCATCTCGTTGGCGTGCATACGCACCAATCGTCCGATTTTGGCCTTTTTCCCGGTACGGCTGTTAACAATGGTATCGCCTTTCTGAATCACACCCTGGTAGGTACGAATATAGGTCAGCTGCCCGTAACGACCGTCCTCAAGCTTAAAAGCCAAGGCCACCAGCGGATCTTCAGGATTGTTACTGACAACGACCTCAGCCTCGTCTTTCTCGAGATCCAGAGCCGTATTTTCAACGTCGGTCGGACAGGGGAGATAGGCATTGACGGCGTCGAGCAGCAACTGCACGCCTTTATTTTTGTAGGCGGAGCCAATCATGACCGGTGTCAATTCCAGGCTCAAGGTCCCTCGACGGATAGCGTCCTGAATCATGGTCTCAGGGATCTCGGCTTCTTCGAGCATCGCCTCCATCAGTTCATCCGAAAACATGGAGACGGCATCAAGCAGTTCTTCTCGTTTTGCCTCGGCATCATCCCGCAGCTGAGCTGGAATCTCGTCGATACGAATAGTCTCGCCCTGATCGCCGTCGAAATAGACAGCCTTCATGCGGACCAAATCGATGATACCCTCGAGATCGCTCTCCAGACCGATAGGCAGCTGGATCATTACCGCGTTTTGGTCAAGCTTATCGCGGAGTTGCTGGGCAACGCGAAAAGGATTAGCACCCGTACGATCACATTTATTGATAAAAGCAATCCGAGGCACCTTGTAACGGGTCATCTGCCTGTTCACGGTGATGGATTGCGACTGAACACCACCGACCGAACACAGGACAAGAACCGCGCCGTCAAGCACCCGGAGAGCTCGCTCAACCTCAATAGTGAAATCGACATGGCCAGGAGTATCGATGATATTTACATCATAGTCCTTCCAGGAGCAATAGGTGGCTGCGGACTGGATGGTGATGCCACGCTCTTTTTCAAGTTCCATGGAATCCATGGTCGCACCGACACCATCCTTACCCCGCACCTCGTGGATGGCATGAATCCGTTGGGTGTAAAACAGAATTCGTTCCGTCAGCGTGGTCTTACCCGAATCGATATGAGCACTGATTCCAATATTACGTACTTTCTTAAGATCTTTTTTCATCACACGTTCCTCAATTCCCACCTACAAATCGCTTATTTCTTTTTTGCACAATAGAGTGGAGCCGTAAACAATATAAAAATAAAAAAAGGAGTTACAGCTGGTTCTGCAACTCCATACTTAATGCGCTGGTGGTGCTCGCCAAGGTGGGGGCGGGGAGAACCCTCGATCACTCAAAAAACGTTCGCCCGCATTCCCGTTCACTGCCACTCAAGGGGAGCGCTCACCTTATATTTTGAATAAATCGTATTTTATAATACAAGCCCGCAGGCAAGTAAAGCATTTTTTATGCTATAAGTCCCGGGGAAGAAGCGAAAGACAAACCTTTTCCACGACAGAGCCCTTGCAGGGGTGCGCGACCCAGTGCGCCAACCTGTACGAAGATCTACAAAAAAGAAAAAGGAACGACAGTAACCTACTTTTTTGTCGAGCTTGAAAAATGAAGCCGCGGCGCAATAAAATGGTATCTATGCGTAACTCCATCACCTCGCCCCTACTGTTCCCCACTCTCAAAAGTGGCCCTTCTTTTGCTTAGTTATCACTATGCAATCCATGCTGGTGCTCGTACTTCTGGTTCCCGGAACAAGGCAAGCGACCGGTAAAAATGAAAACGACGGAGACGGTCATGTCAAAAGAAAAGGTAGAAGAACTGTTGATTGCCGGTGGCGCTGACGAGAATATCCGCAGGAAATACGATGCACTGAAAACCAAGGAGGATTTTGTGGCCTTAGCCCATACGGATGGGTATGTTTTTTCAATACAGGATCTCGATAATGTGTTGCGAGAATCGGGGGATGCCTTCGAATCCTTCGGTAATCCTCCCAAACGAGTTATCTGGTGGCATTAACCGGCAGTGCCACCGTCACCCCCCTATGAATTAGGCATAGCGAAGAATCTTCTATTGACGGACAGATCACCTGCTCACGCAAGATGAAGACGGTACGGTCTGGCTCATTACGGGGTATCAACAAACAGCTGCGTACTGTAATCCTTAACCGGTAATCGAGTCAGCACCTTATTGGAACGGGGCAACCTCTCGACATATTGGAGAAAAGCCTCCGCATAGTCCAAGCCAACCTCCACCCGGCGTTCACCCGTGATATTTTTCAGCGAGGCGTACGAATCGTTGCCATCAGCGAGAAAGGAGATGGTGACGACCTTGTAGGTTTTATTGAGATCAAAGGGTTGGTATGAACCATCCGCAGCCCTGATTTCCAGATGCGAGAAACGTAAGCCCTTGGGTTTGTTCAGATCCAGGTTCCAGCGCAAACCGCCGGTGTACGGATAACAGCCGGTATTGAGTGAAGGCCCGACCACCCCTTCAACCGCATCCTCCAGAGTTGCCTTGATCTCAACTCCGGTTGCATTGAGCTGAATAAGCGTATTTTTGAAAGGGAGCACACTATATATATCTTTTACAGTGATCTTGCCTGGTGGTAGATCGATCCGCACCCCACCACCGTTTTGAATCGATAGATCAGCATTGAAGTAGGTTTTCCCCTGTTGCAGGAAGGCTTCAGCAATGATCTGCTGGATATCGCCGCCGTGGGCGTTAACAGTCTCGTTTTTATTGCAGAGATCGCCCAGAGCTGAACGCGAGGCATCACGTTTGCTGCCTGGCACCCTACGCAGACAGAGGTTGTCGTTCGTGGTTGCGACGACCGTTGAGCCCATCGCTTCTTTTTGCTTTTTATAAGGGGCAAGGAGAGCGGTTGCAGTTGCATCAGGGGCAGTAATACGCAAGAGTTTGCTGGTGGCAATATCAGCACGGATTGCGGTCATCTCACCTGCGGTAAGGAGAGAGGCGTCAGGGCGACTGAAGTTGTCGCCGATCAAGACCCACGGAGTACCGGAGCAATGGATGACATCACCATCTTTGTCAAAACTGACCTTAGTCTCACCCACCACATACCCATATTGCCATGCTTGCACAATACACACGGGTTTGCCATCTTTATCGGTGCTTTGGGTCGGATAGGGCCCTTCAGGTGAAATGCCGTAACTTTTCAGCGCCTCCGGGCCGAGCAGCGTGTGCGAATCTGCCCCCACAACCACATCAACCCCGCTGAGTTTTTGCACCAAGGCTTTATCCGCTGCATAGCCGATATGGGTGGAAAGAATGATCTTATTGATGCCTTGCGCCTTTAACCGGTCTATTTCCGCCTGTGCCGCCGTGGCTTCATCTATAAAGGTGGTGTCACTGTTGGGGCGGGAAGAGTTTTTAGTCTTGCCGGCAACGATCAGACCGATCACCCCGATTTTCTGACCACTGCGTTCAATAACCACCGAGGGTTGAACCGTTTCCGGGGCGACCATGCCATACATGGGCGAACTGGGACCGAACCTGACGTTGGCGCTAAGGATCGGGGTTTTGCAAGTGCCCGCATGCAGGAAGCCCATGAGTTTTTTCACACCGGCGTCTGCGTTGTCAAATTCATGATTACCAAGGTTGAAGGTATCGAAACAGACCGTGTTCATCATATCTGCATCGGCCTGGCCTTCGTTCAAGGTGTAATACAAATCTCCGGTGCTGGCATCACCGCTATGGATTTTTATCACATTGCGAGCGTCCTTTTCCAGCTCTTTGATGGCTGCGGTTATACGCGGAAAGCCGCCGCGCTCCACATTGATTGCCTCACGCTTATCAACACCAGTGGCAAGTTGGAACGTGCCGTTTTCTGCGTCGAGATGCGAATGATGGTCGTTGATGTGCAACAAGGTAAGTTCCATCGGTTCGGACACAGTAATCGCTGCTTTAGAACTACTCGCCCCCCCGCCGCCACACCCTGAAATCAGGGCGGTCAGACTCAGGATGAACACCAGCGCCTTAAGGTTCATAGCCTCTCCGTGTGTTAAATTATATCCAAGAGTATCATTTAAATGTGCGCACAGGTTTTCCAGCGAACGCTCTGCTCCCGAGGACTCTATCAAGAGAGAGCGAATCCGTATTGAACACGCGATCTGACCGGTTCTAAACCGGACATCAGACAACACCTTGGTCTTGTTGAAGATAGCTCCTATTATACTGGATATAGTGCCAGGATATACTTTTTTCTGGCAGGTGCCGCCAATAAAACGTTCTTGAATTTTATAGCCCTTTCGGGTAGCCTTGCTAAAATTTTTTTCAACCTTGCCCTCTACTTACAAGGACTCTTGTGGCAAAATACACTCAACAGGCGCCAAAATCAGGGTTACGGGAGAATATTGAAGCAATTATCATTGCTGTTCTGCTCGCCCTTGTCATCCGGACATTCATTATCCAGGCCTTCAAAATCCCTTCCGGTTCGATGTTGCCAACGCTCCAGATCGGTGATCATATCCTGGTCAGTAAATTCATCTATGGGGTGAAAATACCGCTCACCGGAGCGACACTGATACCGATCTCTGATCCAAAACCTAACGATATCGTGGTGTTTCAATTTCCCAAAAACCCGGAACTGGATTACATCAAAAGAGTCATCGCCATTGCCGGTGATATCGTTGAGATCCGGGATAAAAAAATATCTATCAACGGCAAACCTTTTATAGATACCCACGGGGTCTATAAGGACCCCCTTATTCTCCCGGCCGCTGCCGCTCCGCGTGATAATTTCGGGCCGGTGACGGTGCCGGCGGGCAAAATCTTTGTCATGGGCGATAACCGCGACAATTCCTTTGACGGCCGTTTCTGGGGGTTTGTCGATCTCAAAGCCGTCCGGGGTAAAGCCTGGGCCATCTACTGGTCGTGGGATGTACAGCAACCCTTGTTCTCACTGGACCGACTTCGTTCCATCCGCTGGGGTCGGCTTGGAGATATCGTTCATTGACCACCGGAGGCACCATGGCTACCGGCTCTACTTTTTCTCATCACCACATTCTGGGTATTGAACAACTCTCAACGGAAGACATTTCGTATATCCTCAACACTGCGGATTCTTTCAAGGAGATTTCGGCTCGACCCATCAAAAAAGTTCCGACTCTGCGCGGCCACACCATCATCAACCTTTTCTTCGAGCCCTCGACCCGGACCCGACTCTCCTTTGAAGTCGCTGCCAAACGGATGAGTGCCGATACCTTCAATATCAGCCCCTCCACCAGCAGCACCACCAAAGGGGAAACCCTCATCGACACCGCCAGAAATATCTCGGCGATGCATCCGGACATCATCATCATCCGCCATTCCTGCTCTGGTGCGCCGCATCTGCTCAGTCGATACGTCGATGCGGCCGTGATCAACGCCGGTGACGGCGCCCATGAGCATCCGTCCCAGGGCTTGCTCGACCTCCTCACCGTCAAGGAACACCGGGGCACTCTAAGTGGGCTGAAAATTGCCATCATCGGCGACATTTCCCACAGTCGGGTGGCGCACTCCGATATCGTCGGATTCACCAAGATGGGATCCGAGGTCTTTGTGTACGGACCCTCTACCCTGATCCCCAAGGGCATCGACCAGCTGGGTGCCGTGGTCTGCACCTCGCTTTCGCAGGCGGTTCGCGATGCGGATGTGGTGATGACGCTCCGTATCCAAAAAGAGCGACAGGATGACCCGCTCCTGCCGTCCCTGCGCGAATATTCCCGGGAGTTCGGGATTTCTCGCTCGGTGCTGGCACTGGCCCGTCCGGACGCCCTAGTTATGCATCCCGGCCCGGTCAACCGGGGCGTGGAATTGAACCCCGATGTTGCCGATGGTCCACAATCCGTTATTCTCGATCAGGTAACCAATGGGGTGGCGGTGCGGATGGCCCTCCTCTACCTGGTCATGGGGAACACGTAATGCATCTCTTGTCCGTATCACCTTACCGACCCTCCCGTTCATTTTTCGAGACACGCCGCCGATGAATACGACCTGGCGAATCACAAACGGCCGGATAATCGATCCGATCAACCAAACCGATCAAGTCAGAGATCTCCTCATCATCAACGGGCGCATCGCCGAGCCCGACCAGACCGTCCCGCCGGATGTGCCGGAGATTAACGCCTCGGGCTGCTGGGTCGTGCCGGGATTGATCGATATGCATGTCCACCTCCGCGAGCCCGGCGAGGAATTCAAGGAGGATATCCTCTCAGGCGCACGTGCGGCAGCTGCCGGCGGCTTTACGGGTGTCGCCTGCATGCCCAACACCAAGCCGGTCAACGATTGCAAGGCCGTAACTGCTCTGATTCTCGCCCAAGCCGCCCAGGCCGCTGTCCGGGTCTATCCCGTGGGAGCCATCAGTAAAGGTCTCGAGGGGCATCAGTTGGCCGAATTCGGCGAGATGCAGGCCGCAGGTGCGGTGGCCGTCTCCGATGATGGGCACCCGGTCCGCGACAGTCAGTTGATGCGCCGCGCCCTGGAATACGCCAGTGATTTCGGCCTGCCAGTGATAGCGCACAGTGAGGAACCGAGCTTAAGCAAAGGTGTGATGAACGAGGGTGCGATGTCGACCCGGCTCGGATTGAAGGGCATCCCCACCGCCGCCGAATCAATCATGGTCTACCGAGAGATAGCCTTGGCCGAATTCACCGGCACCAAGGTCCATATTGCCCATGTAAGCACGTCCATGTCCGTTGACCTGATCCGGTCGGCCAAGGCACGTGGCGTTCGGGTAACCGCCGAAACCGCGCCCCATTACTTCACCCTGACCGATGAGGCGGTAGCCGACTATGACACCAATGTGAAAATGAACCCGCCGCTGCGCTCGGCCGCCGACCGGGAGGCGATCAAGCTCGCCCTGGCGGACGGCACGCTGGACGCCATTGCCACGGATCACGCCCCCCATTCCATTCTGGAAAAAGAATTGGAATTCGATACCGCGGCCAACGGCATCATTGGCCTGGAAACGGCCCTCCCCTTGACTCTGTCCCTGGTTCGCGACCAGGTGATCGATGCAAGGAGGCTCGTGGAGCTACTGGCAGTCAATCCGCCGGCCATTCTCGGTATCCCTGGTGGAACGTTACGTCCCGGAACCGCCGCCGATGTTACCCTCATCGATCCGGAACGCGAGTTTCTCTATAGCGAAGAGCAGGTGGTTTCCAAAAGTCGCAATACTCCTTTTCTCGGTTGGCAACTGCAAGGCCGTGCCGTGCTTACCATGGTCGGCGGCGAGATCAGGTATACACTGTTGGGTTGACCCAAGGCCGCCTACCAGCGAGAAGCCTCGATCACATATCCTACCGGGTCGACGAGCCCGGCATCGCGGAACCCCTGTTGCCTGAGTCTGCAGGCATCACAACGACCACAGGCCAAATCTCCCACAGGATCGTAGCAACTGTGGGTCAGGCTGTAGTCCACTCCCAACTCTTTTCCCTGAAGAATAATCTCTTTTTTGCTCATTTGCAGGAGCGGCGCATGGAAACGAAAGGGTCTGCCCGTTACTCCCGCCTTGGTGCCGAGATTAGCCATCTGCTCGAACGCTTTCAAAAATTCCGGCCGGCAGTCCGGATACCCGCTGTAATCAACCGCGTTTATGCCCAAAAAAATATCGGCAACCCCCAACACCTCAGCCCAGGACAGGGCATGGGCCAGAAAAAGGATATTACGGCCGGGGACATAGGTTGTCGGGATCTCCTTATCCATAGCACTGAAGGGGCGATCTTTGGGGACCTCCAGTTCAGTGGTCAGGGCCGAGCCGCCGATGGCATCAAGATCGACCCGCAGAATCAGATGCCGCTCTACAGCGTAGTGCTTGCAGATCCGACGGGCGCGCTCCACTTCAATGGCCTGACGCTGGCCGTATTGAAAGCTGAGGCAGTTGCAGGTAAATCCTTGGGATTCGGCAAGAGCCAGCACCGTGGTAGAATCAAGGCCACCACTCAATAATACAACCGCTTGTTTCTCTTTCATATCGAAGCTATCCGTTGCTTACTGCATAAATAAGGTATTTTTTTTGAGGGATATGAGGCAGAAAATTCGCCTATTAAGCCAGAAACTGTCCACCTCGTTTGCCCGTGCCCGGATGACGGATTGGTTGGTCACGACATGGCAGATAACGCGATCTGAACAAAAAAAGAGAGGGGAAATGTAGCGACCGCCCTGCGTGATCGTGGTACTTTTTGTTCAAACTATCTATCTTTACAACATTTTCAAGAATGCATATAACTAGATGGTTTAGCATGGCCGGGCGGGCTTTTTGCACGACCAACAAGTTATACTTTCAGCCCTATCTTTTTTTTGCTACAATAGTGCTATTCTTATAAAAAATACTATTTTCCCTGCCGGAAAGTCGGGGGGCGCAAAACGCCATCTTTCTCGGCATATAACAATTTCCCACCCATAATCCAACCGTAAAGGAGAAATCCCTAATGAAACTCGGACTCAATGGCCTTGGACGCATTGGTAAATTATCGTTGTGGCACCATGTCTCCCGCCAGTTCTTTTCTGAAATCATCGTCAATCTGGGAAGAAATGTCGGCTCAGGGCTTGAAGACATTGCAGCTGCTATTGAGAAGGATTCCACCTACGGTCGACTCAGCCTCTATCTGCATGGATACAAGGGTGGGAGGGTGATTGAAAACCTGAACGAGGCCAACGGCACCATGACCATCAACGGTGTCCCGGTGACCTTTCTCCGCAAGGCGAGAAATCCCAAGGATATTGATTGGCAGGGTAATCAGGTGCGGCTGGTAGTGGATACTACCGGCGCCTTCAAGGATCCGACCGCTGACGCATCCGAGGGAAAAGGCTCGGTGCGCGGGCATTTGCAAGCGGGTGCTGAAAAGGTTATGGTCTCCGCCCCGTTCAAGATTCAAGCCAAGGGACTTGAGATGCCAGACGATGCGGTGACTACCGTCATGGGAATCAATGATGACGATTACGATCCAGCCCGACACAACATCATTTCCGCAGCCTCATGCACCACCACCTGCCTGTCCTATATGATCAAGCCGCTGCTCGACCATTTCGGTGCAGGCAGAATGCTCTCCGCCTCCATGGTCACGGTGCATGCAGCCACCGGTAGCCAACAGGTGCTGGACCGGTTGCCGGGTACCGGAGCAACGGATCTGCGTAAGAACCGTTCCATTCTCAACAATATTATTCTAACGACCACCGGAGCGGCCAAGGCTCTGGGACTGGTGATCCCGGAGATGAAATCCATCGGTTTCATCGCCGAGTCTGTGCGCATTCCGACCTCCTCCGGCTCCCTGATCGTGCTGGTGCTTAACCTGCAGGATGAACTGGACAATCCGGTCAAGCGCACCCTGCTCAATTCGATCTATGAAGAATACGCAAAAACCAATCCGTATCTGATCTATTCGGCGGAACAGAATGTCTCCTCCGATATTCTCGGCATGCCCAAGGCCGCAGTGGTGATCGAATCCACCGAAACCCATACACGAACCGCCTCCATCCGGGTCAACCTGCAGAATCTGAAAAATTTTAAATTTGAAGCCGGCTCCATTCCACCTATCCTGGAAGTACCGCTCACCCAGGCGGTTATTTACGGCTGGTATGACAACGAGTTGGGCAGTTATACCAATATGCTCGGAGAGTTGACCGTCTCCGTGGCCGAACGCATGGTGTGAGAGTCCGGCCATTACAGGCCGCTGACCTCTCCGAGGTGCGGCGCATCGAGCAGCAGGTTATGACCGACCCCTGGAACGAGGAACTGCTTAGGGCGGAATTTGAGGCCGCCAATGGGGTAAGCCTAGTGGCCGAGGAGGATAACCAGATCTGGGGCTATGCCTTTTTCAGGACCTGTGCCCCGGAAAGCGAACTGCTTCGGCTGGCCGTTGCCGGGGACCGGAGGCGTAAGGGGGCGGGCCAGGCCCTTCTGGATCACGCCTTGCGCGACTTTACCAGGCAAGGCTATACCTCCTGTTTTCTTGAGGTCCGCTGCTCCAACGAGAAAGCGCGCCGCCTTTACATGAAAGCCGGCTTCCTCCAGGTGGGAATTCGCAAAAAATACTACCATCAACCGGTCGAAGACGCCCTGCAACTATGCAAGGATCTGAACGACCCCAGAAGAGGGAATCCATGAAAATATTACGAGATATTATCCTGGCTGGCAAAAAGGTACTGGTGCGGGTGGATTTCAATGTACCCATGAATGAAAACGGCGAAATTACCGATGACCTGCGGATCAAAACCGTCCTCCCGACCCTGCAGTATCTGGTCGCCCAAAAGGCTCGGGTGATTCTCTGCACCCACATGGGTCGGCCCAAGGGACAGCGGGTGGAAAAATATTCACTGGCCCCCGTGGCGGCCTATACCGCCAAACTGTTAGGCCAGTCGGTACCGCTCGCCCCCGATTGTATCGGACCGGAAGTGGCAGCCTTGGTCGACGGCTTGAAAGACGGCGAGATCCTCATGCTGGAAAATCTTCGTTTCCATCCCCAGGAGGAAAAGAACGATCCGGAGTTTTCACGACAACTGGCCGCTGTGGCCGATATCTATGTCAATGATGCCTTTGCCGTTTCCCATCGCGCCCACGCCTCGGTGGTAGGGGTTACGTCCTTTGTTCAGGAAAAGTCTGCCGGTTTTCTCCTGCAGAAGGAGATGGAATATTTCCACCGATCCTTCGATACTCCCCAACGCCCTCTGGTGGCCATCATCGGCGGCGCAAAGGTTTCGGGAAAACTGGAGGCCTTGCAGAATATGCTGGAGAAAGTGGACAGCATGATTATCGGCGGCGCTATGGCCAACACCTTCCTCAAAAGTCAAGGGTATGGGGTTGGGGCCTCTAAAGTCGAGGACGATCTGATGGGCCAAGCCACCGACCTGTTACGCCTGGCCCGCGAGAAAAAGGTAAAGGTCTATCTGCCCGTCGATGTTATCGCCGCAGATCGTTTTGCCCCGGATGCCGTCTGTAAGCAGGTCACCATACAAGATATACCTGAAAACTGGATGGCCCTGGACATTGGCCCCGCTTCGGTCATCTGTTTCAACGAAGTACTGGCTGACGCGAAAACCATTGTCTGGAACGGCCCAATGGGAGCCTTTGAGATGAATGCCTTTGCGCGCGGAACCCTCGCCCTGGCGCATACGGTCGCCGCGTCCCATGCTTTGAGCGTTACCGGGGGCGGTGATTCCAATGCTGCCATCACCCTGTCCGGTGAGGCTGACAATATTTCCTATATGTCGACGGGCGGCGGCGCTTTCCTCATGCTGCTGGAAGGCAAGGAATTGCCGGGGATCAAGGCGTTAGCCTAACTCCACGAATCGGATGGGGACATCCAATATCATGTGCCTGAACACTGGACACATCAAGAAAAGGAGAAAACCATGAGCAGGCGTCCATTGATCGCCGGAAACTGGAAGATGCACTTGACACTCGGCAAAGCTGTTCAGTTGGCCCAGGCGGTGGTCACCACCTGCGGCACGTGCACGGATCGCGATATAATGATCGCGCCGCCGTTTACCTCACTCGCCTCGGTTGTTGCCTCGGTTCAAGGTTCCAGCATCCAGGTCGGAGCTCAAAACGTTTGCTGGGAAAAGGAAGGGGCCTTCACTGGTGAAATTTCTCCGATCATGCTCAAGGATTTAGGGGTAAGCATGGCTATAATCGGCCATTCCGAACGCCGGCATATTTTCGGTGAAGATAATGTCATGATCAACCGCCGACTGCGCGCTGCCCTCGACGCTAAAATTACTCCGGTCCTCTGTATAGGAGAGACTCTGGATGATCGTGAAACTGGGGCCACATTGACCGTCCTCGAAACCCAACTTTGCAAGGGATTGGAGCAGGTCACCCCTGAGCAAATCACCGATGTTGTGCTGGCCTATGAACCCGTCTGGGCAATCGGCACAGGTAAAACAGCCTCCAATGAACAAGCTCAGGAGATCCATGGTTTCCTCCGTGGATTAATGACAGGTTTGTATGAAAAAAACATTGCCGAAACCGTAAGAATACTCTATGGTGGTTCGGTTAAACCTGAAAATATCGACACCCTTATGGCTCAGCCAGACATCGACGGTGTACTTGTTGGTGGTGCAGCGCTGAACGCCGAATCGTTTGAGCGGATTATTCGTTTTAGATGACATTACTTATCGTACTTCACACTATTGTCTGCCTGTTTCTCATCTGCATCGTTTTGTTGCAGCATGGTAAGGGCGCAGATATAGGGGCATCATTCGGCGGCTCCAGCCAATCGCTCTTCGGCACCGAAGGCCCCCTCCCTTTGTTGAATAAAATCACCACGTTGGCCGCCATTGTATTTATGGGCACTTCGATCACCCTGGCTTATCTTTCCGCCAATAAAAGCACGGGATCGGTGATGAGTAATATCAAAATTCAGGAACAGCAGCAAACTCCGGTTAAGCAGGCTCCAGTAACGGTTCCGATACCTTCAGCTAAGACATCGGTCCCAGATCTGCCCAAGGAGACACCGAAAGGTTCGAATACTAAATAAATTGAGTGCCGAAGTGGTGGAATTGGTAGACACACTATCTTGAGGGGGTAGCGGCCCACGGTCGTGCGAGTTCGAGTCTCGCCTTCGGCACCAACTTAACATCTAAAGAAGTCCACTAAAGTCCCGAAAGCCCAGTTTTACTGGGCTTTTTCTTTTTTTGTTGTCCAGGCACATCCGTTTTGATACGATGAAATCCTAAACTAATGGGGATGCTTTTGGGGATACATCCCCGCCCCAGGAATAGCGTATCCCCAAAAAACGGAGCCAGCCACTATGCCTAAACGGATTGTCCCTTTATCTGATCTCGTTGTTAAAAGCGCTAAGCCTGCCGACAAGGACTACACCTTGTATGACGGAGGTGGACTTATGCTCTTGATAAAAACAACTGGCGGCAAACTCTGGCGCTTCAAATATCGTTTCAATGGTATCGAGAAGAGGATGGCCATGGGTACATATCCCGAAATATCCCTAAAAGGGGCTCGCCTAAAACGCGAAGTATCCCGAAAACAAGTCGCCAATGGCATTGACCCTGCTGCCGAAAATAAAAAACATAAAGAAACTGCTGTCTCGAAATCTGAAACGTTTTCTGTCGTGGCGAGAGAATGGCTTGACCGCCAAGATGAAAGAATTTCGGAGACCCATTCCAAGAGGATATGGCGAACTTTTGAAAAAGATGTTCTGCCGACTATAGGCAAAACCCCAATCGACGAAATTACCATACCGATATTAGTCGATGTTATTCGCGCCATAGAAGTCCGTGGTGCAGGAGAGACTGCCTCAAAAGCTTTACAGTGGATAGCGGCCATCTTCCGCTATTGCCTTCACACCGGCCGATTAGTCTCTAACCCGGCTAGCGACATGCGTGGCATTTTAAAGTCAAGAAGTGTCACCCATCGCTCCATGCTGGCCCCTCATGAAATCCCAGAATTTTTCAATCGTCTCAATAATTATATCGGAGAGCCATTAACTAGACTGGCCCTTGAACTCTTGATTCTAACCCTCTCTAGAACAGGGGAGGTTCGAGGCGCGAGATGGGAAGAGTTCAACCTTGCCCAGCGCGAATGGAAAATACCGGGCGAACGGATGAAGATGAAAGCACCCCACATCGTTGCCTTGAGCAACCAAGCGCTGGCGGTCCTTGAACAAATCAAGGAATTCTCTGGCGGACAAGGCCTCCTGTTTCCTGGTCGCAATAACCGAAATAAACCCTTTTCCGAAAACACCCTCTTGTATGCTATGTATCGGCTGGGCTATCATGGACAAGCTTGTGTTCATGGATTCCGCGCTCTAGCTTCGACAATCTTGAACGAAAAAGGCTTTGACGCCGATGTCATTGAAAGGTGCCTTGCCCATGTTGAGCAAAACAAAGTCAGGAAAGCTTACCACCGGGCCGAATATCTTGAAGGGCGGCAAGAGATGTTACAGTGGTGGGCGGATCATCTCGATCAACTCAAGGCAGGGGTGATAACAATTCCACTCAAGGCTGTGGCGAGATAACCATCGACACATCTCATTTTTTTAGAGAGTTGCGACAGCTACAGTTGTTAAAATTTTTCTATGTTTGCTTGGCAGCTTACAATAGGATTTTGCTCCACCGAATATTTTTCCCAGCAGTTGCCTAATGTCCCGCGTTCAGATCAAGTTGAAACTCGCTGGATCACTTCAAATTTTATCGGTTTTCATTTTTTCTAATTTCTTTGGCGGATAATATTTAAAGCCCACCTCGTCGCTGAACCGCACCATGAAGTTGGAAAATTCTTGAACAGCCTGCTGGGCGCTTTCGATAAGGGCCTGCCCCTCCTTTTTAGGGATGCCGCCTGGTTCATTCCACTGCGATTTCAGTTTCACATAGGCCATGTCAAACTGAGAAACCATGTGCATCATTTCCACTGCTAATGACGACTGCAATTCCATTCTCTTTGTTTTCCCGGATGTCATTAAAGGGCTGGTTTTCATTATTGCTTCTTTTTTCACCATTTTCAGGTTCTCCTGTCGTTCTTAAGCTTATGTGGCTCTCAATGAGACTCAGCAGGATATATTGCCTTTCTGCTGTATCACAGTAAAGCAATTTCCCCTCGTTACCGTCTTTGCGAGCAAAGCGAAGCAATCTCCTGGAATGGAGCCTGGAATCGACAACCTTCCCAAATGGCATACGGATCTTTCCTCTGCCGGGTTGAGATTGCCGCGGCCTTCGGCCTCGCAACGACGTTGCGGGAGAGTCTTTCCTCGCAGGTACGTTGTTGCCATTACCTGTGGAGTCGTAATGTCCGGCATGGGGGAGGCTCCATTCCAATTTTTGCTGAGTATTATTCCACTTAAGTTTATCATTTTCGGCAAGGGCTCATTTAGGTCGTCGCAATACGGTATCCGGTAAACCTTTGTTCAACGTTCAAGGTTCAGACGACTCGCTCTAATCCATTCCTTGCCACCATCTTGCCGGCAACCTGGCAGCGTAACATTATGATTTATTAAAATAAAATTTAATTTTTAATATTGACACAATATTCAGCAGGAAGTATTTTCTGTCAAGTACAATCGATTCCGCCCGAGATGGCGGGGTCAAAGGCAACTAACCGCTATTAGGAACAAAAGGACCATACATTTCAACAGTCCAGGGATGCCCTGCCCAGCACCCGGACCAAGAACCGATGATCCGTGAGAGGGCAGCTATCCACAGGATCCCCGGACCGGCAATCAACGTTGCTCCGTTGAAAACGCCCGGGAGAACAAACGATAGACCCGGTGCGAGCACAATGGCAGCGATGGTCAGTTCTCGTGGCATGTAAGCGCCAACCTTGAAGCCTCATGCAAAGGCAGAAAAGGGAAGAGGACGCCGCCGGTTCTCTGCTCTCCACGCAGAGAGACTCAATTGCCCCGTGTACAGAGACATGGGATACAGGCAAACCGACAAAAAATACATAATGCCGAGTCATCTGCCTGCATGGGGGCAGCGCATTTCCAATTGTCCGCTCCGCACCGTGACTTCTGTGCCGGACACCCCACCATCATAGGTCTCACAAGGAAACACTTCCGTGCTTTTGGAGGTCTGCCCGCACAACAAGCGGCAGCACCAGAGAGCACACTGAAAAAAAGTGCGCCCAACGAGACCGCTCCCCCTACCACATAATCCAACGACAGGTTTTCACAGAAGCGTCCAGGGTAGTTCAAACCCACCCTGATCTGTGCCGACTCGTCATCTTGCCTCGACCCTGGGGATAAATCTCTCCCCTGCCTCTCGGACCTCAACGGAGCCCCCGGAAGAGTCTGGAGCTTCTTGCGGAATCTCCACTTCATCACAAACAGGAGAAATCCGTTATGGCACTTATTACCGCAAAAAACAGCCGCCGCTACCGGGTGCAGTTCACTATGCGCCGTGAGCTGCACGAGACCTACGAAGCCTATCTGACCAGAGCCGCAGCCCTGCACCTGCTCATCGACTTCGGCAATGACTTTGAGGAGTGGTTCGAGAACCAGCTCCACCAGGTCGAACAGGAACTGGACCGGCTCGAATCCCGGCAGCCTCTCAATCCCCCTCGGCAATGACAAGGAGATAACTATGGAACTGATCCCCCTGAGCTCCCTGCCGGAAACCGGTTTTCTTCGCCTGCCCCATATCGTCGGCAACCCTAAAGCTCGTCCACCTGTCCCAGCCCTGATTCCGGTCTCGAAAAGCACCTGGTGGGCCGGAGTCAAATCCGGCCGGTATCCCCAGCCGGTCAAACTGGGGCTGCGCATCACCGCCTGGCGGGTAGAGGATATCCGCCGGCTCATCCGTGAAAGCCCAACACGAGGTTGAGAGACAGCGATGGAATGGGTCAAAATTATGTGCAACATCCTTGACCACCGGAAGATCAAACTGCTCCGTAAAGGGCCGGAGGGCGATACCCTGGTGCTGCTCTGGCTGATGATGCTGGCCGAGGCCGGCAAATGCGGCCGGGGTGGCGCCTTCCTGGTCTCCGAACGTACGCCCTACACCGGCGAGACCTTGAGCATGCTCATGGATATCCCCCTGCCAACGGTGGAACTGGGACTCGCAGCCTATGCCAGGCTGGAGATGATCAACCTTGAAGACGGCATCATCTCCATCAGGAACTGGCGAAAGTACCAAAGCGAGGATCGGCTTGAGGCACGACGGGAGAAGGATCGGCTCCGCCAGCAGCGGCACCGGAAAAATAGTCACGATGTCGCCCTCCCCCAGCCAGAATCAGAGTCACGTGACTCGGTAACGTTACCGTCACGTGATGTCACGCTTGAGAACAGACAAGAACAGAACAGAGAAGAACAGAGTAGAAAAGAACAGACAACAGACAGTATCCGTTTGTTGTTGCAAGGAACGCCTCTGTTTCGTGTGTCTGATCAGGACTTGCAGAACCTGGAGAAAAGGCACGGCTTTGAACGGCTGCACCTGGCCGCCGATATCGCTGTCGAGACTTGGAGGCGTGATCACGAGGACCGGCGCAACCCTGGCGGCTACCTCCACTCCTTATGCAACTCCCTGGTGGTGCCGGACTGGTACGTGCCTTTGGCCGAACGGAAGACTCGTTCCAGGGCGACGCAGCAACGGCAAGAGGCTATTGCTGCCGAAAAGGTGGCGATCACGGCCCAGGAAGAAGCGGCGAGCACTGAGCGGGATAGTCTCTGGAACGGCCTTTCCGAGGCGGAGCAGGAGGCCTTCCGTTCGGAGGCTTTGGCTGATATGCCGGTCAGGGTAAACTCAGCGGCGGAGGTAGTCAAGATCCTGGCCAAGCAAAAGGCCTGGGAAGCTGCGCAGATTGGCGGTTCCACCTGAGGAGTGGCCGCTGATTGTTGTGGTGCGGTCTCGCCCGCACAGTGTTCGCGCTTGCAGCGCGGGGTGCGGAAAGGGTCCTTGTCGTGATTGTGCCGCAGATGCTGTCTCAACCTCGTCGGGATGCAACTCCTTTATTGGCCGCCGCCTTTCCGCGCTGTGTCAGCATGGGCCGACACAGCGCGGAACCCGCAAACCCCTTTTATGTTGCCTCGATTTCGCGCGGCAACACCCGGAGGACAGATCCATGAGCAGGAACAACGCGACATTCGATGCCCAAATCGAAGTCGAGCGAATTAGGACCCGCCGGGCTGAGGCGCGGCGAAAGATGTATCGCAAAAGCCGCCTTGACAAATACCGGGCGGAACTGGTGGCCATGCGGCAGGCAGGAGCCTCCTGTGCTGACCTGGCCGAGTGGCTGCGGGTCAGCCACCGCTGTCGGATGCACCGCAGTTCGATTGATCGCTATCTGAAACGATTGCCCGAATTGGCCAAGGCAGCATATCGTTGACAACAGGGAGGAGAAGTATGCCGAGTTTTCGATCCGCCAGAGCGCAAGCCGAACATGCTATTTCGCAGAAAGTAACCCTGGGCACCGGCAGGCATGACCACCAGGGTGACGGCCGGATCCACAGTGTCGGCACAGCCCGAGGCTATGAACAGTCGCTTAAGGGGTTTGCGCAATACCTCCAAAATAATCATCTTGGTGATCTCCGCAGCGCCACCGTGCAGGAGGCGCAGCAGTACCTTGTTGATCGTGCCGAGATGGTCAGTCAGAAGACTCTGGATCTCGACCGTCAGGCGGTCCAGATGCATCTCGGGGTGCACCTGGAAGTCGTCAAAAGCGGCAAAGAGACAATCCTCTCCACCCGGAGTTATACTGCCGCCCAGGTTGAGCGAGTTGCTGAGGCCCAGAGCGAACGCAATAACCTAGCCACACAGATTGCCTATCACGCCGGCCTGCGGGCGCATGAGTTGCTGACCCTGATGCCGGCAAGTGAACGGCAGGCATCAGGTCATCGCCAGTGGAGTACGGACCGGTTCACTGGACGAGAGGGAATTCGTTATACCGTGGAGGGGAAAGGCGGGCTGGTGCGGGAGATCATGCTGCCCAATCGACTGGCTGATGTCCTGGAAGCACGGCGATTGGGAGAACCGCTTCAAGTCACCGACAGGGGTGTGCATTATCGCCAGCACTATGACATCGGTGGTGGCCGGGCCTGGAGTCAGAGCTTCTCCGCTGCTAGCAAACGGGAGCTGGGTTTCTCCAACGGCGGTCATGGCCTCCGCCATAGCTATGTTCAAGAACGCATGGAAGCATTGCAGCAAAGGGGAATGCGTTATGACGAGGCCAAGGGGACGGTTGCCCAGGAGGTTGGCCATTTCGACAAAGAGACTACAGAGGCTTATCTTCGATGAAAATACGATGGCGTACCTTCTCGTTTCTTGTGTGTGGCGGGCTGCTTTTGATCGGCATCTGGCTCATCTGGCAGTTGCCTGAGCAAGGTTTCTTTCGTTTAGACCTGAAATCTATCGATCTGCCTGGAGATGGCATGGTGCTGGTCCAGTTCAAGGAAGGCAAGCTAGCCAACAGTTATCCCCTGGCCTCAGCAGGCATCGGCTGGGCAGTGTTCCGGGAACTGTGGCCCCTGGTGCTTTTGAGCATGCTGCTCGGCTATCCTCTTGGGGTGTGGATCCATTGGTTCTGTCAATTTGTGGTGGTAGCGGAGAAAGGTCCCAAAAAGGAAATTTCTTCCCAGGAAATGGAGCTCAGAGAGCTGGCCGCTAACCTGTCTGCCGAAGTATGGGCGAAAACACTTAAGTTGCAGGATATGCATAGAGAGGCACGACAAGCCAAGGGAGAGATTTTTTTGATGAAGGTAGCTACCGGCGATCAGAAGAAAAATCATGCGGCCCTGGAGCAGAAAACTGAATCCCTGGAAAGGGAGCTGTTCAAGGCCAGGGCAAAAATACGGCGGCTGGAATCGAAAAGACCGGGGAAACCGGTTGACGATGACCAGTGGCCCGAATAAATTGAAGGAATTGAGAGCGTACCGTGACGCTTTGTCGTTTTGACACACGGATCGGCCCGCAGAGCCGGACCTTTTATGGTAAATCTGCCGGAGCCTGTCCAGGCCGGCACAGCAGTGCAAAGGACAGCAGCGGAGAACAGTCCCACGCTGACATCATGGGGGCGAATCGGGAAGGCGACTTCTCGCGGTGGTTGGTTCATAACCATCGGCCACGGCAGTAAACAAACTGACCGTCAGGCAATCTAACGCGACGCACCAACAATCAGTTTAGCTTTTCACCAGAGGCCTCCTTGCCCAAGGAGGCCTTGTACTATTTCGAGCGGGGTGTCCGGCAGATTCTTCTAGGCGTTCTTTTCGCTATCTTAAATGCCCGGATAGCATGGAAAGCAAAAGCCATCAAGGCCATGCCCTGCGGGTGCTCGCACACTCGCAGCCTTGCTCTCTTTTCCTTTCCACGCTGCACCTCTGGGTGGCGAAGGCGAAGAGGCGTTCTGCCTCCGGCGGGGCTCAGACTCAAAGGCTAATAAACAGGACGGCACATAATGCTGCCTTAGTGGGAGCGGGGGTCCGAAAAATAGTAGTGATCCAGGTCGCGGCTAGTTCCCTCTGCTCTGCCGAGTGCGAGTATTTACTTACCGAAACTGCAAACCGGATGCAAGGTGTACAGTTACGGCACAGCCCTACGTGGCCCAAGGCTGCGAGCTGTTCCCGGCCGATAGTTTCTCCGGTCAGTATCCAGGGTAGCACGAGGTAGAGCACGGTGATTTTGTGAAACATGCCGCAGGCGGATAGGGCAGACTGGCTGATCACCTCTGGCATAACCACTGTGGCCATGGAGTCCACCGGCATCTACTGGATTCCCGTTTTTGAAATCCTGGAGAGCAGGGGGCTTGAGGTTAGGGTTTAGGCGTAGATGGGTATTTTCCTATTGCGCCTTTTCGTCATTGGCATGCCCATGACCAACCACGCCCATCGCGACCGGCAGGAAGGCAGTATGCTCGTATAAAACATTAACTCTTTATTTTTGCGCTCTCTTTAAAAAACGCATAAAACTTGACCCACATATATCTTGAACAAAATGGTACTATCAGCAATGAAATGTATCTCGATGGCGATAAAGTCGTTATGTATGACATCACCATAGACAAGGCAATTGACCTTTATCACCCCCTAAAAAGGGACGAACATTGCGACTTCAGCGGATGGCTTTCCAAAGAAACCCAAAATATGGCGATATACATCAACAACTTCTCCCCTCCCGGTCCCCCTCAGGCCTGGTTGTCCAACTGAATAGTAACAACTATCACAGCCAATCATGAATTCCAAATGGATTACATCCATCCTCCTTCTGAGCCGGCGATTTCTTTTGCTATCCACACCAAAAAAAATTGTCCTGCTCCACACATTCATGATCATATTGGTTATTCGAGTTTCCCTGATATTCTATTCTCTGCAGCGAATTCTGCGCACCATTCAACGACTCGCTAAACGGAGATCAAACCGGCAGCGATACTCCCAGGAAGACATTCTTTACGCCACCACAGCCATCAGTCGTCGATTACCGCTGGCCACCTGCCTGGTGACCGGCCTTGCCGGGCATTATCTTCTTACCCGCAATGGCTTGCACCCCACGCTTCATATCGGGGTTAAAAAAGAAAGCGACACTGTACTCGCTGCGCACGCCTGGGTCACTCTTGACAGCCTAGTGGTAATTGGCATGGTTGAGGATCTGGATACCTATACACCACTGCCAGGAATTGGGGATTGATTAATGAGCGCGCTCGGTGGCATCTGTTATTGGCAGGACCAACCCCTCGACCCTCACCTCCTTGCACAGATGGGGCAACAGATGCAATGGATGGGACCAGACCGACATGGCCTGGTTGCCGATCGACAGGCGGGCGTCGTTCAGCAGGTCCTGGTAACCTCTCCGCTGACAACAATCGAAGGTCCCATACGCTGTACCGAGACCGGTTGCATAGCAGCCTCTGATGCTCGCATCGACAACAGAAAAGAACTGGTAGCCGCATTAGATCTTCGGCACGTTCCCCTGCCCTCAGACACTGAAATAATCCTTGCTACCTATCTGCGATGGGGAGAAAAAGCGACCGAGAAATTGATCGGCGATTTCACCTTTTCCATCTGGGACCCAAGACACCGCCACTTCTTTTGCGCCCGTGACCGTATGGGCGTTCGTCCTCTTTACTATCTGCATCAGCACAATCAATTTGCCTGCGCCTCGCATCCAGGGGCGCTTCTGTTATTACCGGGAATTACTCCACGCCGAAATGAACAACGACTCGCCTGCTATTTGCTGCAAATTCTTCCTGATGATACCGCCACCGCCTACGTAGATCTCCATCGGTTGCCGCCTGGCTATTCCCTGAAAGCAAATGCAAAGGGAGTGATACTGACGCAATACTGGTCACCACTTCAAGTACAAACAATCAAGTCTTGCGATGATCAGGAATATGCAGCCACGTTTCGCACACTCTTCACTGAAGCGGTTCGCTGCCGTTTACCGAGTGTTTCTTCGGTCGGTTCAACGCTGAGCGGTGGATTGGATTCGTCTTCGATCACCTGCCTTGCATCATCGTTGATTAGTCAGGAATCTGGAAACAGACTGCATACTTTTTCCGCCACCTTCCCCTCTTTACCGCCCGCTATGCTTGCTAGGATCGATGAGCGCCAGTACATGGAGGAGGTGCTCCAGTCCTGCCATCCTCTTGCCCATGAAATCCAAGCGGATACACTGCAGCCTTTCGCTACCCTTGCAGACGATCTGCGCTGTGCCGGCCAGCCGTTTTTCGGCCCAAATTTATATATTCATAACGGCATGTACGAATCTGCAGCCGAGCAGGGAGTCAAGATTTTCCTCGACGGAACAGATGGCGACTCTGTGGTTTCCTATGGCTTCGAGCGGCTGCCCCACCTCCTCTTGACCGGCAGGTGGCAAGCCCTGATCAACGAAATTGCTGGACTGAAAGAGGTGAGTAACAGCAGGCAGTCGATGCTCCGATTGATCGGGAGCTACGCGATAAAGCCTTCTGTGTTTGGTCTGGTTGACTGGGCGGGGCTGAGCGGCATCCTGCCGGAGAATCGGCCACCGGAACTGTTGTCGATGCTGCAACCCGATTTCAGAAAACGGGTCGACATGCATGAACTGCTGCTGCACCATCGCCTCAGGATGCGCCTGCCCATAGTCGATGCCTCTGCCCATCACCGGGCGGCCCTTGCCTTACCGTTTTTATCGCATGTTCTTGAGAGCAACACTCTTATAGCCACCCGTTACTCCATTGAAACGCGATATCCTTTCCTCGACCACCGGCTGGTGGAGTTCTGCCTGTCCTTGCCGGCAGAGCAAAAACTCTCAAATGGATGGAGTCGGGCCATTCAACGCAAGGCAATGGCCGGGATGGTGCCAGATTCAATCTTGCGCCGAATAACCAAAGCGGATTTAAGCCCCAATTATTATTATGGGCTCGCTGTACACGGTCCCCGACTGCTGGAAGAAACAATACGCCCTGCGAAATCACGCCTGGCCGAATACTTTGCCATGGATCTGTTGTTGCCACGATTGGAGGCCTGTCTCGTTTCGCCTGAAAAAAATAAGGCTATGGCCATATTTTTCTCCATAGCATCCTGTCTCACAATGTGGTTGTTGTCTTCCGAAAAAAAAGCGTTGGAATCCTTGAAATGACTGATTTTCTGGCAAACGTGCAAATAGCTTGCAAGAAATAAATATCGGAATTTCTATCAGTTACCAGATAAAAGCGTTGACGTTCTGATGACTGATTGCTAAACAAGGTCATGGATTGTTGTGTCTGACATGATGAAGTGCATTGTTCTCTTTAATTTCACTGCACTCAATTCTTATACCAGTCAAGGAGTTACCGATGAAAAACAACGAGAAAAATCAACCTCAGGAAAAAAAGGTTTGGCAACAGCCTGAACTGACTGCTTACGGCAGTGTCGAAAAAATCACCTTAAAAGGATTTGGCATCAGTGACGGGCAAGGACTAAGTCCGAAAGGTTCTCATCCAAGCATGTAATCTCTGCAGAAATTCCGAAAAAGCTGATGGTCCCCCTTTTCCATCAGCTTTTTTTATTGCGTTCATCCACGGATCCCCTCCTTCATGCCCGCCCCTTGTTTTTCTTATAACGTCTATGGATTGCAGGTGTGTTCCGACAAGCCAGTTCTCGAATTTGAGCCGCTGGTTGCCGAAGGGTGGCCCGATGTTTATATCCGCTGGCAAGCGATGGCGTCGCAACCAGCCTACGGAAACAACGACTGGCATTTTGATGTCAGCCATAATCAGGCAACGCTTTGTTTTAAAGGCATTGGTGTCTTCCATATACCCGACACAGCCACCATCCTCGTCAAAACCGAATGCGGTGCCGACGAGCGCATGGTGGAACGCTATCTCAGCGGTGTCGTATTTGCTGTCCTGCTGCACTTGCGCGGCTTGGTCGTTTATCATGCCGGCAGCGTGGCCATTAACGAGAACGAGGCGGTTGCCTTTATCGGAGAGTCGGGTGCCGGGAAATCGACACTGGCGGCACTCCTGCATCTTCGTGGATTTTCCTGCATTGCCGATGACGTGACCGCTATCAGGATGGATTCGCAGCGGATTGATATCATTCCCGGTTTTCCACGATTGAAAATCGATCCAGATCTGGGTCTGCAACACGGGATCCCTGAGAACGAGCTTTGCCCGGTGCATGCCACAGAAAAACAGGTGTATCTTTCTTTGGCTCGAGGTTTCCCTTCAAATCCTCTGGCCGTGAGGGCGTTATTCTTTCTCAATGTAGCCCCTCGCTTGTCTCTACAAAGGATTACAGCCCGCCAAGCTATGATTGAAACGATACGCTACACACTGCCCTCGCGGCTTTTGCAGCTGACCGGCAGCAGTGAACATTTTTGTCACTGTTCCTTGATTGCAGGTACTGTCCCTGCCTATACCCTGACCCGTACTAACGATAACAGCTGCCGTGAACAGCTGGCGGACATGGTGGTCAACGAACTTTTTCGTTGCGAGGTGTAATATGCAGGAGCCTATTTCCGAGCCAGTCAAAATCTGCTGCAAACCGTGGGTTGCAATGCGACCGGTTTACCAAGAGCGGCGACAGGTATGGCTTTTTGATACCAGGAGTTTCATTTTATTTGTTCACGCGTGGGACTTCACACAGGCTTCATGAAATACAACAAACTGTATATATGGGGACCGAATCCACTGAACAACCGATTGTTTGCCCAGCATATTCATTCTTTTTCCGGCATGACCCCTTCCTGCATCACTGAAGCCCTTGAGCTTACCGAGAGTGCATTTGCACCTAGCACCCTGTTTTTCTGTGATTGTGACAAGACGGACATAAAATCCTATTGCCATAAAATTCATCGACACGGTTTCACGCCTCAGGAGTCCCCATCGATAGCTCTCATTAACGTCAACCGCGATGAGAACCTACTTGAAGAGATTAAAAACCACCCTATTCAAGGCATCTTCTACACTTCCGATCACTTCGAGCTGATTGAAAGAGGTGTCAAAAAAATGCTCGCTGGCGATTATTGGTTGTCGCGAGAACTGTTAAGCAAATCGCTCAAATCAGTCCGGGAGACAGAAAACAAACTCCATAAACTACCCAACTCATCTCAACTGACTTTGCGTGAAATGGAAATAATGAGGCTGATCGCCGCCGGATTATCAAACCAGAAAATTGCCGATCGGTTGTTCATCAGTGCCAATACAGTCAAGACCCATATCAGTAACATCTACAAAAAAATCGATGCTGTCAATCGGGTGCAGGCAATCCTTTGGGCAACGGAGTGTCCTCAGGTTTCAAATTCAGCTCCACTCCAGGAACCACCATTTTTACAACAAATTCTAAAAAACTGACAGCCAAGGGCAGAGGGACTAGAATAGTACTAGGTGAAATCGCCCAATAACCCCCTTGAAAAATACATATACAGGGCGATAGTTTTTTATTTATTTACCGCTACAGTGGTAATTTGGGAAAAAAGAAGGATTTAACATTTTTTTGAGCCACCAGCGCTGCATTAGCTACACAAATCATATTGTCGCTGTTTTTGACCAGACTCTGCGCGATTTCAAGCTCAATAATTTCTATTATAGAATTGTTCAAGGGAGTGAGAAGATGAAGAAGCTTGCACTTGTTACCATCGCCATGGCTGCATTAATGACAACAGCCGCCTCGACATGGGCAACATCGTATACCTACTCCTTCAGTGGCGCCGAACTGATGAATTACGTTACAGATACTGCTGCGGAGAACACAGCTCCAACGAGTTATAACGGTGACCGGAGCTTCACACCAGTTACTGGCACCAAATCGTATTCCTGGCAAGCTTCAACCAGCAACGATTTCGTTAACATGACTACATTGGGCTACGGACTTGGAGTATTTAATCTGTGGGGCTTCGGTGGCACAGAGGCTGCAACTTGGGGAGAAACATATTCCGTTGGTACTTGGACCAATTCGGGTAAGGCCAACTTGGGCTGGGATTCTGGCCTCTGGTCTGACGCAGCGACCCTTTATAACACCGTCTTGGCTTTCGGTAAAACTTCGACTGGAAGTGCTCTAAAGTTTTCTGACACTACATTCCCAACATTTTCGTTTACCATTAACCTGGACCCAACTACTACCTCGTGGTTTAATGGGGTGGACGGACAACTTGTTTTTTGGTTTGGCGGTATTATGTTGAATTCTGCAGACAACGAAATGGGCAGTTTGCAGGGCAATATGGTTTTAACAGGGCAGCCTGTTCCCGAGCCAACCACCATGTTGCTTTTCGGCTCAGGCCTGGTCGGATTGGCTGCAGCGGCAAGAAAAAACAAAAGGAAAACCAACTGATCGCCCTCCCCATTGTTGACCGGGGTAATCTGCTCTCGCAGATTACCCCTTTGGAACATCTTTAACGGCATATTCAAAAGAACCGTTCTTTTGAATATGCCTTTTTTATTCCTATCCCTATAATCCCTCAACTGACCTCTCATCGACCATGGAGAAGCTGGCATTCCTCCTCTATCTCTTTACCCTTGTCTTCTCGCCACTTGCCTTTGGTACAATTGATCTTTGGGCGCTTTTTCTTGTGGAGGGCTGCTGTTTCCTGGCCCTTGCCTGTTATCTGTTTACCATTCTTCGTAGCGGTCAGCCCTATATCAAAGTTCCCGGCCTAGTGCCTCTGCTGCTTTTTCTCCTGTGGACCGCGATCCAGCTTGTCCCGCTGCCGCAGTCACTGGTCGCGTTCATCTCGCCTGCCACAGCAGCCCTCTACGCACCGCTGCTGACCACCAGTCAGACGGAAAACGTGTTCATTCCCCTCTCTGTTCATCCCTTCTACACCATCCAGGATCTGTTCCGTTTCTCCGCTTATGCCGCCTGTTATTTCCTTTCCGTGCAATTGCTGCACGATCCGAAACGGATGCGCCAGACCCTGAAACTGGTCCTCACCCTTGCCGCAGGCATCTCCTTCTACGCAATTATTCAGCATTATACTGGCAATGACCGTATCTTCTGGTTCCGCACCTTCACCCATAAACCGGTGGCTGGCACCTTTGCCTACAAAAATCACTTTGCCGCCTATGTTGAATTATTAATGCCACTGGCGTTGTCCCTGTATTTTTATTATCGACCCCGCTGGCAGCCAACCGTTTCTCCGGTTCAGATGTTTATTAACCTTTGCAACCGGGCAGCAGACCACCAGCATCTTCCCTTTGTTCTTGCCACCTGTTTAATGGCTTTATCCCTGCTGCTCAGCGAATCGCGGGGCGGGGTGTTCTGTGCTTTTTCCTCTGTCCTTCTCTTGCTGATTCTTGGCAGAAAGCGCTTTAAGCTAAACCTGACATGGTCGATTACCCTCGGCCTGATCTTTCTGGTGGCAACCGGTGTAGGTAAAGATGGCCTGATATCGATTGACCAGCGTTTCGCAACATTAAGCCGGGATGGTGCAACCCTGAACGGCAGGCTTGACTTCTGGAAGGATGCCCTCCATATAATTTCTGATTTTTCACTCACCGGTACCGGCGCGGGGACCTTTCGAACCATCTACCCCCGCTACCAGCACAACCCCAACGGGGCCTTGCCCTTGCATGCTCACAACGACTACCTGGAAACGCAAACCAATGGTGGCCTGATCGCATCGCTGTCAGTACTGGCGTTTCTTGTTCTTTTCTTCCGCAGTACGTTTAAATCTTATTTCAAACGGAAAGATGGGTATGTTGTGCACCTCTACTTGGGCAGTCTTGCTGGATTGATGGCGCTGCTGCTCCATTGCCTGATCGATCTCCAATTCAGGGTCACGGCGTCAGTCGGCCTCTATTTTTTCTTTGTTCTCGGAGTCAATGCCGCCTGCGTTACGCTCAAACAGCACCGCAACTCAGCAAGAACCCTGAACCTCAATCATTTCTCAGGATTGCGGGGCTGGTGTGCCTTTGGGTCGCTTTCTCTGTTTACCCTCTTCTGCCTCTTTATCCAGATAGGGGAACTGCGCGCCCTTGCACTTTTCCCGGAGATTGCAAAGGCTGAGAAGCGTATGGGCAAAGCAGGATATGATACTAAGAGCGATCTGCTGGCCCTGGAAAGTTATGCGGTGTCCAACAATTTTGATGCGGAAAAAAAGCAGGAAATGTGTGACCACGCCACCCATGCATCGAACGCAAGTCCGCTCAACCCCCGCTACCGCTTTATCCACTCGCTTTGCACTGACTCACAAGATGCGATTGACAATGCCCTGAGGGATGGTCGCGCCGCTCTCCGGTTGAACCCGGTGCAGGCTGTGTATTTTCAACACTACGGGGAACTGCTGGAAAAAAAAGGAGAGGAGGCTACGGCTAAGCCCTTCATGCTGGCGGCGATTGCCAATGATCCGAGCGAGCTGCAATTCCATCGCTCATATATTAATTTTCTCCTTCGCATTGGAAAGACCGAGGAAGCCCTGCAGCAGGTTACGACCTCTCTTGCCATCCAGCCTGAAAAAGCCCCGATTATCCTGGCGGATCTCGAAGCTGCCAAGCTGACACCGGCAGATGTGGAAGCCTCTTTGCCACATCGTGTCGCCCCCCGGCTCGCCCTTGCTGCTTGGCTGGAAAAGACCGGAAAAATCGATAAGGCTTCTCAGGCTTACGACCTGGCGCTCGAATACCTCGAAAATGAGAAACAGATGAGCAGTTCCTTTTTCTGGCAGTTACTCCGATTTTATCAACAGCAAAAAAATGAGGAGAAGGCCCTGGTTATATTACAGCAAGCCGTACTGCATCTGCCGAAGGATTTTGGGTTCAGAGTGCAACTGGGTGATCTCTACAGCCGCCAGGGAATGTACCGTAAAGCCCTGGAAGAATACCGAATGGCCCTGCAGTTACAGCCCGGCAATCAACAGGCCCAGCAGCGGCTCGACCTGGCCACCGGTAACCTGGGAATATGACACCTCGCGGTTACGAGCACCACCCGTTGCCTTTGCGAGGGCATGTGGTTGGTGCGGAAAATCACACCAAGTCCTAACCTTTAGTGGCTAAACCGTACTAGTACTTCTCCTTTGCCCTGTAGAAGAAATCACTAACAATACCTATTTCATCGTATGGCTTACAGCTCCCATTTCTGTTTAATGAAAAGTCTACGACAGGATTTCGGGTGGCGGTTGTAATACTGTCAAATCATACATAACCGTGTTTGACCAAACCAAGCTCTCGCTGTCAGCAATTCCAGGACCCCTCGTAGTGTGGTTTCCTTTGGAAGTTTTTCCTCTGTCTCGAATACACCGTTTTTATTGAGGTCGTGCTACTATGCATTTCTGGCACAATGGGATGTTGCGGTATGTTCTGCACTTTATCGATCTGGTGCTGGTCGTACTGTCGTTTGCCCTTGCCTATATTCTTAAGATAAAATATCTCGGTGCCTATTCAGGGCTGGTTGAGCAAGCCAATTATTATCTTGTGCTGCTTGTCTTCCTTTTTTACTGCAATTTTCTCCTCTCCTATTTCAAATTCAGTGAACCGAGGCAAATTGGCTCCCGGTTCCGCGAATTTGGTAAAACAGTTGTTATTGTCGGCACCAGCCACTGTCTGCTCATTATCACCCTCTATATTTTTCACCAAACGGAGATCAGCCGCCTGCTATTAGGCGTCAACTGCAGTATTCTCCTGGGACTCCTCACCGTCAGACGCGGAGTGGTCAGCTTTTTCGTCCGCACTAGCCGACTTCGTGGAAAAAACGCGATCCGCATCCTGGTCATCGGAAGCCGTGATCGGGCCAAAGAAACCATCCGGGCCATTCTCGATGCGGAAGAAAGCCTCTATGAAATCGTCGGCTGCCTGGAAACCGACGCTACCCACACTGGCATGACAGTGGTTGATGATATCCGGGTGATCGGCGACATGCGCCAGTTCAAATTCATCCTTCTTAACAAAGTGATTGATGAGGTGATCTTTGCAGTGCCTTTGAAAAAGGTGCAGGATGTCAACGATCAGATTTCTTTTGCCGAAAAACTGGGAGTCAGAATCCGCATAATGCCGGATTGGCAGCTACAGAAAATCATGTTCCGCCCAGAGACAGCCTCCATATCCTTTGAAAATTTTGTTGGCGTTCCAACTCTTTCACTCTCCTCAACTCCAAAAAAAGATTTGGAACTGCTGGCCAAGTCTTTTATAGATTACACTGGGGCTTTTTTTGGCATCATTCTTATTTCACCCCTACTGATCATCCTTGCCCTGCTGGTGAAACTCACTTCTCCGGGCCCTGTGATCTTCAGTCAGGAGCGTTCCGGGCTTAACGGCCGCAAATTCAAGGTCTACAAGTTCCGTACCATGGTGGCCGATGCCGAGTCCCTGCGTGACTCGCTGGAAGAACAAAATGAAATGGACGGCCCCGTTTTTAAAATAGCACACGACCCGCGCATCACCAGAATTGGCAATTTCCTTCGAAAAACCAGCCTGGATGAGCTGCCGCAGCTATTCAACATCCTCAAAGGTGAGATGAGCCTGGTCGGGCCCCGACCTCCTATCCCCAAAGAAGTTGAGGAATATCTCCCTTGTCAACGGCGACGGCTCTCAATGAAACCAGGCCTCACCTGCATCTGGCAGGTGGCCAGCAGGCGTAACGACATACCCTTTGAGAAATGGATGAAAATGGATCTCAAATATATCGACAACTGGTGCCTGCTGCTCGATCTCAAACTGCTGCTGCGCACTGTCGTAACCGTTTTCTTGGGATCCGGCAGATGACGCTATCTGGATAAACGCATATTAAACGAATTGCCCACTAAAATGGTGGTTCTGACCGGGCCTCGCCAGGTAGGCAAGACCACGCTCAGTCGCCAGTTGATGGGGGCGTTCAGCACTGCCCAATATTTGAATTGGGATGTGTTGGCCGACCGGGCGATTTTACAACGGCAGTCATGGAATCCGCGGGCAAAGCTGCTGGTTATGGACGAAATCCACAAAAAGCGCGGTTGGAAAGACTGGCTGAAAGGGGTGTTTGACGGGCGGTCATCCGAACAGGCACTGCTGGTGACGAGGAGTGCCCGCATGGAAACGTCCCGATAGGGGGGCGATTCGCTGGCGGGGCGTTATTTTGCTTTCCGCTTGCATCCATTATCGGTGCGGGAGTGGTGTGAGCAGACGGGCATTGCACCGGCCGAGGCCTTGGATCACCTGCTGGCAAGAGGCGGTTTCCCCGAGCCGTGTCTGGCGGGGGAAGCGGTGCAGGCCGATCGCTGGCGGATGCAGTATTTTACGACCTGATTCGTGAAGATGTGCTTGAGTTTTCAGGCTGCATGAGATCAAGACGATGCGCCTGTTTGTGGAGGTGTTGCGTGAACGGGTTGGGTCTCCGCTCTCACTGGCATCTATTGCCCGGGATCTGGCGGTAGCACCCGCGACGTTGAAACGCTATCTGGATATATTGCAGGCGTTGTTTATCGTTTTTACCGCACAGCCTTGGCATCACAATATTGCCCGTGCTCTCCTGCAAAGTCCCAAGGTGTATTTTTTTGATACAGGATTGGTTCGCGGTGATCAAGGCGTGCGCCTGGAAAATGCGGTGGCGGCAATGCTGCTGAAACATGTGCATTTTCTTCAGGATGGTACGGGGCGAGGGGCAGGTCTGCATTACATTCGAACCAAGGATGGGACGGAAGTTGATTTTGCGCTCAGTGACGAAGGGAAATTGGCACAAATGATTGAGTGCAAGCTGGGTGACAATATACCGCATCGCGGTTTGTCGAGATTTAGCCGACTTTTTCCCGAGGCAGAGGCGGTACAGATTGTCTATGACCTGACTCAGGAAGAGTTTCGCAACGGAATCAGGATCACGAATGCCGCTCACTGGCTTGCCGGTCTGTCGGCCTGATGGCGCCGCAACAGCGGGCCAGAGTGTTGAGTGGGAAGGACAAAGTGAGGAGTAAGGAGTAAGGAGTAAGGAGTTAGCGCTCCACCCGGGCCGCGACCGGGGTTTGTCATAAAGTAACTTGGTTGAGTTCTTGATGTTGATTAGTATTGCAAGCGGCAGCCGAAACGAGGAGGCCGTATCGCCATTGGTGCACTGTGCCCGAACGTTAGCGTGGTCCGGGAGCTGGCGACCTTGTCACTGGTGAAGCATCTGCTATCCCGTTTGAAAGAGAGCCTTTATCGACAGCTCCCCCCTTTCGGTCATGCCACTCAATCATGAATAAGGGTGACCTATGCGCAAAACATCAAAGATGTAAGAGCATGAAGCTTCCTCAACATCTGCAACATATCAATGTTCATGCCGCCGGTATCGACGTCGGTGGTAAGAGCCATTTTGTGGCAGTGCCGGAAGGGTCGAGTGAACAGACGGTACGGGAATTTGCAAGTTTCACCGACGATCTGCAAGCTATGGCAGACTGGCTGATCGCCTGTGGCGTCACCACTGTCGCCATGGAGTCCACCGGTATCTACTGGATTCCCGTTTTCGAAATCCTGGAAAGCAAGGGGCTTGAGGTCAAACTGGTCAACGCCCGTCATGTCAAAAATGTCCCTGGCCGCAAAAGCGATGTGCTGGACTGCCAGTGGCTGCAACGACTGCATACCTACGGTCTTTTGGAGGGTGCATTTCGACCGCCCGAGCAGATCTGCACCCTGCGTGGTTATATTCGGCAGCGGATGAATCTGGTCCGTTATGCCGCCTCTCATATCCAGCATATGCAGAAGGCCCTGGCCCAGATGAACCTGCAGCTTACCAATGTGGTTTCCACTATCACCGGCAAGACGGGCATGCGAATCATCAAGGCCATTCTGGAGGGCGAGCGCGATCCACAGGTCCTTGCCGGCTTGCGTGATCAACGTTGCAAAAACAGCGAGGAAATTATCGCCCGTTCCCTGCACGGCAATTATCGTCCGGAACATCTGTTCAGTCTTAAACAGGCTGTGGATCTCTACGTTTTCTACCAGGGGCAAATTGCCGAATGCGACCAGGAGATTCTTTCGCAATTAGCCACGTTCGATGCGGGGTCAGGCTCCGGCAACAGCCCACCGGCCAGTCTTGACGAAGCGCTGCAACGGATGACCGGAGTCGACCTGACGAAAATTGACGGCATCGACACCAACAGCGGACTCAAAATCATTGCCGAGATCGGCCTTGACATGAGCCGCTGGAAATCGGCCAGACACTTTGCCTCCTGGCTGGGCCTGTGTCCCGGCACCAAGGTCAGTGGAGGCAAAATCCTCAGCGGCAGGAGCAAACAGGTTGCCAATCGTGCCGCTGCAACGCTCAGGATGGCTGCTTTTACGTTGTTCAGGTCCAAAAGCGCTCTTGGAGCTTATCTGCGTAGGCAACGTTCCCGCCTGGGAGCACCCAAGGCGATCACAGCAACCGCGCATAAAATGGCTCGATTGGTTTACGCCATGTTGAAACACGGAACGGCCTATGTCGACGCCGGCCAAGACTATTATGAAGAACGCTATCGGAGCCGCGTCGTGCAAAACTTGAAACGCAAGGCCCAAGAATTTGGCTATCAACTCATTCACATTACTGGGCCAGTAGTCCAAATACGGCAAATTAACAAAATCAATAAGTTACAGTTAAGTTACTTGAAAGTTAGGAGTAAAAAAATAAAGGGCGGGCATCCCAGCTCCTTACTCCGGTTACCAGAGAGGATGAAAAATGATAAATCGAGACCATACGCTTGAGGTTTGCGAAATTTCAAAGGTGAACTTGAGGAACGCTATGGCATTCATGGCCGGTTTGCAAAATGCCTACGACTAGTATGCAGGTCAAACTGCAATTTGAATTGAATCAAAACAGAAAAAACTAACCACTTTTCGGAGTTCACTGCACAATCAGGGTTTTAAAGGTATGCCTTTCAAGGCATTCGGAGGAAGATAAATCTAATGACAATAAAAATTCACCCGTCGTCAGATGTCCAATGCAATAACATTGGCGAAGGAACCCGCATCTGGCAATACTGCGTTATATTGCCAGATGCAAAAATTGGCGCGAACTGCAACATCTGCACACAAGTACTGATTGAAAATGATGTGGTAATTGGTGACAACGTTACGGTCAAAAGCGGTGTGCAGCTTTGGGATGGTGTGCGAATTGAAGACAACGTTTTTATTGGGCCCAACGCCACTTTCACCAATGATTTGTTTCCACGCTCCAAAGTATATCCCAGGCAATTTTTGCAAACCACTATCAAGATTGGAGCCTCGGTTGGCGCGAATGCCACCATCTTGCCGGGCGTAACAGTGGCGGAAGGGGCGATGATTGGAGCCGGTGCTGTGGTGACTCGTTCTGTGCCACCCCATGCAATTGTGCAAGGTAACCCTGCGCGTATTGTTGGCTATGCCAATACCAAACTGGAAGAGAATATTAAAGCTCAACCACTGAAAAATGACCGCAAACCGCCCTATGCTGATAGGACCACGGTCAAAGGAGTGACAGTTCATCAATTCCCATTGATTCCCGACATGCGTGGCAGTCTTACAGTGGGGGAATTTAACGGTCATATACCTTTTGTCCCAAAACGTTACTTCATGGTGTTTGCTGTACCCAGCAAAGAAACGCGAGGTGAACATGCACATCGCATTTGTCATCAATTTTTAATTTGTGTCCGCGGGAGCTGTGCTGTCCTCGCGGATGATGGAGTCAATCGCACTGAAATATTGCTGGATACTCCCGACAAAGGTGTATATCTGCCACCGATGGTCTGGGGTGTGCAATACAAATATTCCCAAGATGCAGTGCTGCTTGTTTTTGCGTCGCATTATTATGATGCGGCTGACTACATCCGAAACTATTCTAATTTTATTGAAGAATCACAACAACAGACACCCAAATGATGAAAATCCCTTTTCTTGATTTAAAAGCAACCTACACAGAACTCCAAACCGAAATCGACGCGGCGATCAAACGTGTGCTTGACTCTGGTTGGTACATCCTAGGTGAAGAAGTAGATGCCTTTGAGCGAGAATTTGCTACCTACTGCGAGGCCCGGCATTGCGTGGGAGTAGCGAATGGACTCGATGCTTTGCATCTTGGGTTATTGGCGTTGGGTGTTGGAATAAACGATGAAGTTATCGTGCCAAGCAACACCTATATTGCAACGTGGCTAGCGGTCAGTCAATGCGGTGCAACGCCTGTACCGGTGGAACCGGATGAAGCTACCTACAATCTTGACCCTATGCGGATTGAAGCAGCCATTACCCCACGCACCAAAGTTATCCTGCCAGTCCATCTGTACGGGCAACCAGCCGACATGGACCTGATTTTGGCGATTGCACGCAAGCATGGCTTGAAAGTGGTGGAAGATGGTGCGCAGGCACACGGTGCGCGCTACAAAGGCAAGCGGCTCGGCGCCCATGGCGATGTAGTGGCATGGAGTTTTTATCCTGGTAAAAATCTCGGTGCGTTTGGCGATGGCGGCGCGATCACCACTGATGATGAAGAAATTGCCGAGCGCATCCGTGCTCTTCGAAACTATGGTTCGCGAGTAAAATACGTCAACGACGTGCGCGGTTTCAACAGTCGTCTGGATCCAATTCAGGCAGCTGTTTTAAGAGTTAAGCTTAAAGTATTAGATGAATGGAATGCGCGACGAACACAAATAGCGAAGCGCTATACTGACAAATTCAGTGAACGAAATTTGAAAGTGCCCATCGTACCAGACTGGGCAGAACCCGCCTGGCATCTCTATGTTGTCCAATCTCTGCAACGAGATGAGTTACAACAATGCTTAAGCGAAGCCAAGATCGGGTCATTGATACACTATCCGATTCCACCTCATTTGCAGCAGGCATATTCCAACGCCGGTTTCGCTACTGGTCGTTTTCCAATAGCGGAACTAATGGCAAAGAAATTGTTGAGTTTGCCCATGGGGCCACAAATGGACTGCTCAAGCGTTGAGGCTGTAATTGCCGCAGTACATCGTTTTGCTCTATAATGACTGAGCGCAAATCTTCATACGGAAAGGTCCTGAAGTCATCCACTATTGTCGGTGGTGCACAAGTTATCAATTTGATTGTTGGTATGGTTCGGGTCAAATTTGTGGCAATACTTATTGGACCTGCAGGTGTTGGCCTGGTCGGTACCTATACGGCAATTACCAGCATGGTTAGTTCATTAAGTGGACTGGGGCTAAATTCAAGTGGTGTGCGCGAGGTTGCAGTTGCCAATGGCAGTGGCGACGCAGAACAGGTTGGTCGAGCAGCACTTACTTTACGCAGAATGGTTTGGCTTACAGGCGTGATTGGTGCACTAGTCCTTGTGGTCCTGGCAGTTCCAATCAGTCTTTATACTTTTAAGGATCGAGCCCATACCTTACCGTTAATCTATTTGGCCTCGACGGTTTTTTTTGCTGCTATCCAGGGTGGCCAGATGGCACTAATCCAGGGAATGCGTAAAATTGCTGATCTAGCAAAGATTAATGTCTTGGGAACGGTAGTAGGATCTCTTTTCAGCGTAGGTCTTTATTATTTATATGGCATTGATGGAATAGTTCCTTCGTTGATAGTATTGGCAGCGCTAAATTTAGTTTTCTCATGGTGGTTTGCTAGAAAAATACCGCTACCATTTGTCAATTTGACATGGAAAGAAAGTTTCGCCCAAACTGGTGGTTTGGTGAAACTGGGCTTTGCATTAATGTGGTCTTGTCTCTTGGTAAGCGTGGTGGGTTACTTGACCAGAACGCTAATTTCTCGAAATCTTGGTATAGACGATGTCGGAATATTCCAGGCGGCATTTAACCTTTCAGGAGTGTTTGTAAGTTTCGTTTTTGGATCAATGGGGGCTGATTTTTACCCGAGCTTAACATTGGTTGCGGAAGATAATGAAAAAGTAAACTGCCTTGTCAACGAGCAAACTGAAATTGGAATGTTTCTTGCCGTTCCAGGTTTGATAGCGACCATTGTATTTGCTCCATGGGTAATCCATATTTTTTATTCTAGTGCATTTGAGCAATCTATTGAACTATTACGCTGGTTTGCTTTCGGCTGCCTGGGGAAAGTCATTTCCTGGCCTATGGGATTTATTTTGTTGGCGAAGGGAGAGAGCCGTTTGTTCTTTATAACAGAATCACTATTTAACATTCTCCACTTGGTATTGATTTGGGTTGGGATGACTTATTTGGGTATTACAGGGGTAGCAGTCGCATTTGTTGTAATGTATCTGCTGTACGCGTTAGGAATGCTGTTAGTATCAAGAAAACTTACTTCGTTTACCTGGTCTGAAGGAGTGAAGAATATTTTTGCTGTTTTTATTCCAATATCATTGGTTGTTTTTATTTCCTCGTTCTTTGTCCCACAGGATATATTTATTTATTGCGGAATTGTAATTTGCGTTCTATCTACCCTGTACTGTTTAAAGCAAATTACATATCGACTCGGACCAGAACATCGAATTTGTATGTTTATAAATAGATTCATATCTTGATCATCTATAATTTAAATAAATATCAAGGATTTATTCTTATATATACCTGATAATTAATTTTAAATTATACCGGAAGTATTGCAATATAACTAATATTTATCACAAATTTAATTTTATCTTTACATCTTGTCAAGCGGCTAGTTATAGTATTAAATTTACACGAAATATAAATAAACTTATTCAATATGATTACTAATGATACTGTTCAGAAACATTTAGGACTTTTTAAAAAGGAGGCCTTGAAATATTATGCAATATCAAATCTCAAAAAGGCAACCCTGTTTATAGAATTGTACTCTCGGCTTGCTTATAATTATAATTTTTTATACTCAGATGATCAAATAGAAAGACTAATTTCATTAATAAGTTCTGATGTCATAGGATTCCACAGTGTAAACAAACAGCAAGGAAAAATTGTTTTCTATGACTCGTTCGCAATAGATAACAGGGGGCTAACTCAGCAATATTTAAGGGCAATCTTCAGTTGGGGTTACGATCTTTTATTCATAACAAACAACACGATTTGTCCCGATATTTTGAATGAATTAATGGCCTATGGAAAAACGAAAATAATTTCATACGATAAAGCAAATTTCAAGGATTACTTGCTGGTTATATCAGAAATTGTTGCATTTGAGCCTGATAAAGCATTGTTGCATTTTTCACCGTGGGACATATCGGCGTTTTATATTTGGAATTCATTAAAAAATATAGATAGATTTTTGATAAATTTAACGGATCATGCATTCTGGCTTGGAAAAAACTGCGCTGATTATATTCTTGAATTTAGGGGATATGGAGCTTTCATATCAGTAAAAGAACGGAACATTCCAATTACAAAACTCATATTTCAACCTTACTACCCAATTAATAATAATAAAAATTTTCAAGGTTTTCCTTTCGTAAAAGATACTATAGTAGCATTTGCCGGTTCAAACTTGTATAAAATTTCTGGAAGAAATAACACTTTCTTGAGATTAATAAAAGAAGTTTTGATACAAAATAAGAATTTGAAATTTGTGTTAGCAGGTCCAGGCGACCAAGAATTAATAAAAAAATATATAAATAAGTTTAAACTAAATGATAGGTTTTTTTTGCTTGGTAATAGAACTGATATTAGTGCTGTCTTTGATAATATAGATATATATGTAAATACGTACCCTATGATTGGCGGACTAATGTCACAATATGCAGCCATAAAAAATAAGCCAATCATAGGATACACTTCTCTTGATTTACTTTGTTATAACGACGTAGAGGATATGTTACATATTACACAAAATAAAATTTTAGTAAAAACAACTGAATCTGAATTTATTGAATATTTCAATAAACTCGTCAATGATCCAACTGCAAGATATAGCAATGCCAAGCTAACTAATAATTGCATAATCTCACCTGATAGTTTTAGCGAAAAACTTCATGATAATATATATAATATTATAACAATAGATAATAATTTCATCTCAAAAATTGATTTTAAAAAAAATTCAATTATTGATCTATATTTAGATATGGAAATTCGTATCTAAAAATTCACTATAAAATAATATTCAAT
>Ga0118677_10000383_pt1 | contig 96710 bp, 77 predicted proteins | sample AliMusrvi5mmetaG_FD_86154 | JGI IMG/M metagenome (GOLD analysis project Ga0118677, IMG submission 86154) | reverse complement strand
GGCAAAGGCGGCGGCGTAAGAAGTCAGGCGGATAAAACCCGGAACAAAACCGGTGGCAAAGACTTTCCAGAAATGGTTTTTTTGTCTGAAATCAGCCTGCCGACTTTTTCAGCGGCCCCTAAGTAAACCAATGGCACGGGATTCCCATACACGCCCCTCCGGAAACGACGGTTAGAAAACCGCGGACAGAGTGATCCGCTGCGCATTGCCAAGCTCGCCGTACGGAGTGAACGCGTAATCCAGCTTGAAGCAACCTAATGATGCGCCGAATCCGGCGCTTATGCCGCGCAGATTATCCAGTGCCTTCAGACCGCCGGACCCGCTCAGCTTGCCGGCTTTGGCGGCTTTTCCGTTGTAACCGGCGCGCAGGGTCAGCGCTTTCGCCGCCTGATACCCGGCCCCGAAGCAGAATTCGTCATCCCCGTCTTCCGGACGCGCCTTGCTGTCCAGCGTAAATATAAAATCGTTCAACCCGCTATACTCCAGACCCGCGTTCCAGGTAAGAGGCAGCGGTCTTTTATCTCCTGAAAACCTGAATTCCGGGCTCAGGTTCTGCATCGCGAACCCGGCTTTAAGGCCGTTGATCGGCATTACCCATTTTATACCGGCGTCCATAGCGAAACCGTCGCCTGTCGCGCTTTCTATCTTACTGTGGATGTACTTCACGGCCAGCCCAGCCTTTATATCAGCGCCAAGGTTTGCCGCATATGCAAGGCTTAACGCCATATCCTCTGCGGAAAAGTTTCCGGCCGGCAGGCCGTTTATATCCCTGCCGTTAAGATTCCCATAACTTAACCAGGTTATGGCGGCGCCTATATTCCCGCCAAGGCCTTTAGAACTGAAAGCGGCGAAATCGTAGTTCGCCTCATCATAAAGCATGGTGTGCGTGAACGTCGCGGCGGGTTTATCGCTACCTGCTATGCCGGCGGGGTTCCAGTAGACGGCGTTCGGGCCTTCCGCTGCCGCGGTGTAGGCGTTGCCGAGCGCCGCAGCCTCTGCACCAGCTCCTATCTTTAAAAATGCCTCGGACGACACTTCCGCTCCGGCCCCCGCACACAGGCCCAGCGTCAGACCAATCGTAAGCATCACTTTTTTCATATTACGATCCTTAAATAGCCGCCGCAGAAATTTATCACACAGGCACAAAGTAAGAACAGAAACTAAAATCCACATGGATGGACAGGATAACAACGGAAATATAAAATCCTGTTCATCCTGTATATACATGTTAATCCTTTCCCCCTCTTTTCTTCTTCGTGGCTTCGTGTGATGATATTCTTTCCATTTAAATATTTTTCACATAAAACCGCCAAGTTTTCCGATTTACCACGAGGGTCACAAAGTTTTGCACGAAAAGTTCACGAAGTTTATGCTAAAAACCAGCTTTGTGTCCTTAGCTGTTCCGAACTTTGTGTCCTTCGTGTTTATTCCCTCTGGCTTGTGACCTGTGACTTGTGTCTTGTGACCCGCAGTGGTTCGCATCAGCGAATCACTGCAACTTTCCCCTTCTTCACAATATCGCTAAAACCGACTTTATTGGCGCGCAGGATGTACACATATACCCCGCTCGCCGCGTTACCGACATCCCAGGTTTTCTCATACGCGTACTTGCTCCCCAGCACAACGGCCGCGCCCATATCGGCCTCATAAACTTTATGTCCGCTTATGTCATACACACTCAGTCGCGCGCTGTCGGCAAGCCCGCATTCGAAATGGAATTTGGGGTTATTGCCTTTTGTAGGGTTCGGGTACGCGTAATGCTCGCCTGCCTTGAACGCGGGGTCGGCAAGCAGGATCGCTACGCCGCTCGCCATCACCTGATAGACCGAGAAATGCCCCGTCTTCGCTTTCAGCCGGGCAGGCATCTGCTCAGGCTCGGAGGGCAGCATAACCCATTCGCTGTTCTTATCATCCCACCAATATACGGCCAGGTCGCTTACGCCCTTACCGGTAGGCAGTTTATCGATGTCATATGGCAGTTTTAATTCAGCATCATGACCGAAGATCAGCCCTTCAGGGCCGAACGACACGGCCGCGCCCACGGCGGCGAGCAATTCCCGCTTACCGGCTCTTTCCCTTCTGGCCGATTCTTCGCTAGATGGATTATCCGGCGATATTGTTATCACCGTTTCTTCCGCCAAAGCGTTCTTCGGCACTGTCACGGCTGAGCGCGCCGGGCTTTCAACGGTGCCGCCCCAGTCTGGCGAAAGCGGAAGTTCGGCTTTATGTTCACCGGCAGCAGGCACAGTTTTGGTCTTCGCAAAAGAGGAAATTGAAGACACTCCGTACCCGCCGCCGGGTTTAGTGAATTGCACGGCGTTGGACGAGGCCGTCCCTCCGGACGCGGCGCGCTCCACAAGAACCGTATGCGTACCATAGATTATCGAATCCGATATAAGTCCTTTTATCTGCACATCGCTCCAGAGGCTCAAAGAGCAGACCGTGCCGTCAACAGTTACGCGGGTGGACGGCTTCCCGTTCACTAGGCTTGAATCGTAAGGCCCGAAGTTAGAGCCGTTGATAGTGAACGCAGTGCCGCCGCTTCCGCTCAAAGGCGTCATGCTGGAGATAAACGGTCCGGCCACACTTATGTAAGCCGTGGCGCTCTCGCCCAGCCCGCCGTTAAAATACCGCTGGACCTGCAACGGATAGTTACCCGCCGGCAGGAATGGAAGCTTGCCCTGTATCTTGGTTTCTGACCACAAGGTCAGCGGCGCGGCTAAGCCGTTAACTACGACCTTGGTGTAATTTGCGACGTAATTGCCGAAGCCGGAGCCGGTCAGCGTGAACGGCGCTATCACCGCGGCAGTTGACGGGCTTACAGCGATCAATACGGGCGCGGCCACCGTGAATGTAATGGTAGAGGTCCGCACCACGCCGCCGTTAAGAGCGCGCTCAAGATACAGCGCGTAGTCGCCAGGAGGCAATGTGCCGGGGATGGTGCCCTGTATCTGGGTGTCCGTCCACAAGGTCAGCGGCGTGGTGGCCCCGCCTATCAGCACCTTGGTGTAGTTGGCCACATAGTTGCCGAAGTTCGCGCCGGACAGCGCGAACTGAATGCCTATCGCGCCGGACGAAGGATTGACAGAGGCCAGCGAAGGTGTCGCCGTGGTCCAAGTCAAAGTCGAGGACTGCACCTGCCCGCCGTTCATTGTGCGTTCGACAACTACGGGATAGTCGCCTTCCACAAGAGCGCCGGGAATCGACCCCTGTATCTTCGTGTCCGTCCACAAGGTCAGCGGCGCGGTGGCTCCGCCTATCAGCACCTTGGTGTAGTTAGCCACATAGTTGCCGAAGTTGGAGCCGTAAAGCGTGAACGGCAGGCCTATCGGCCCGGCTACCGGCGTTATACTGCTAACATTAATACCCACCGCGGCAAAAGAAAGCGCGTTGCTGCGCGCAACTATGCCGTCGGCGGTCCGGCGTTCCGCTGTCACCGTGTACTGTCCGGTGCCAAAGCCGCCGGGAATCGTCCCCTGTATTTTTGTGTCGCTCCATAGCGTCAGCGGCGCGGTCGCCCCGCCTATCAGAACATTGGTGTAACCGGATATATAATTCCCGAAGTTAGAGCCGGTCAGCGTGAACAGCACGCCTATCGTCCCGGACGACGGGCTTATTGTTCCAAGATAAGGCGCGGCCACTGTCAAAGCCAATGTTGAAGTTTGCACCGCGCCGCCATTAATAGCGCGTTCGACAAGCACAGGGTAGTCACCTGCCGCAAGGCCGGGGATAGTGCCCTGTATCTTCGTGTCGCTCCATAAGGTTAGCGGGGCAGTGGCTCCGCCTATCAGCACGCGGGTATAATTAGCGACGTAATTGCCGAAGTCTGTGCCGGTCAGCGTGAACGTCGCGCCTATCGTCCCCGTTGAAGGCGTCAGGCCGGTAAGCGTGGGAACAATGACTTTGAACTGTGCAGGCAGGGTCGTAACGACGCCGCCGTTAAGCTCGCGCTGGACCACCAAGTCGTAGTCGCCAGGCGAGACGCCGGGGATGGTGCCCTGTATCTTTGTGTCGTTCCAAAGCGTCAAAGGCGCGGTCGCGCCGCCTATCAATACTACGGTATAATTCGCCACATAATTGCCGAAGTTCGCGCCGGTTATCGTGAACGGCACGCCTATCGCGCCTGATGAGGGAATTACCGACGCTATGGACGGTATCACCAGCGTAAAGGCCACGGTTGACGTCCTTACCAAACCGCCGTTAAGTTCGCGTTCCACGGCAACGTCATATGTGCCGGAAGCTAGTAAGCCCGGCACTGTTCCTTGTATTTTGCTGTCGGTCCACAGCGTCAGCGGTGCCGTCGCGCCGCCTATCAATACGCGTGTGTAGTTGGCCACATAGTTGCCGAAGTTAGCGCCCATAAGCGTAAAGCCTATGCCTATAGAACCTGAGGACGGAATGATGGAGAAAAGCGACGGTGCGATCACTTTAAACTGCGCAGGCTCCGTATCAACGATGCCGCCGTTAAGCGCCCGCTCGACCACAATATTGTAGTCGCCGGGGTTAAGCGGGCCCGGTATGGTGCCTTGTATCTTTGTATCGGTCCACAAGGTCAGCGGCGCGGTGGCTCCGCCTATCAATACTTTGGTGTAGCTGGCCACATAGTTGCCGAAGTTCGCGCCGGTTATAATGAACGGCACACCTATCGCGCCTGACGAAGGCGTCACCCCCGTCACTGATGGCGTTACAAGCGTGAAAGTTGCGCTTGAGATGCGCACGACTCCGCCGTTTATCGCGCGCTCTACAACCACGTCATGGTCGCCCATATCCAAAGCGCCGGGCACGGTCCCCTGTATCTTAGTGTCAGTCCACAATGTTAGCGGAGCCGTAGCGCCGCCTATCAGCACCTTGGTGTAATTCGCCACATAATTTCCGAAGCTTTCGCCGGTTAAAACAAACGGCACGCCTATCGCGCCTGATGAGGGCATAATAGAATCTAACGCAGGCGCGGTAACCGTGAACGGCTCGACATTGGCTATCGTTGTTGTGCCACGCTTAACCAAAACAGGGTACTCGCCGGGTGCAAGACCGCCGGGAACAGTACCCTTAATTGTGGTTGTGCTCCAAAGCGTAAGCGGCGCGGTTGTACCTCCTATCAGCGTAACCGTTATCCCTGAGGAATAAGCGCCGAACCCCTCCCCGGTTATAGTGAACGGCACGCCGATCGGCCCGGATGACGGGACTATAGGCAGCGCTGTATTCCGCGCGGGCACAAAAAAACCAAAGTAATCCGCATTACCGGACAGTTGCGCTCCCGCCCAATTCCATTCAGGGCTTAGATATTGTATCGCCAGCTTTGTCCAGCCGCTTCCGGCGCTGTACTCATAAACGGCCAGATCCTCCGGGGCCGCCCCCAATCCGGCAAGGGCCGAAGTGGAATAAGTAACGCCAAGCTCCGCATATGACTTGAACACGCCGGGATAAGTCGTTATTTTATACTGCGGCGTTGCCGGGGCAAGGCCCTGGCTCGCCGCCGCCGCGAGGATCGCCGCTTGCGCTTCAGCGGGAGGCGCCGCTACTACTGCGTTCGGATCGGAAGAGTAAAAAGCGCCAACCCCGTCAGGAGAATAAGCGTAGCTGAACGTCTGTGCTAAAGCCGCGAAAAACTCCGCGTTTTGATATATTGTCGCGCCTGTTTGACTGGTCCCGTCGTTATACTGTTCGTCAGGCTGCGTCCAGCCGGTATCGGTGCTATATCCCCACACGCTTACATCCCACGAATTTACACCGAGCGACGCCAGAACCGCGGCGGAATAGGTGAAAGAAAGTTCCGCCGATGGCTCGAACGCTCCGGGACCGGCCGCTATCCTGTATAACCCGGTTACCGCAAGCAGGTTCTGTTCCGACAGCGCGGCAAGGGCAGCGGTTTGCGCGCCAGCCGGCGGCGCCTCTACTGACGCGCCCGGCATTATGGAACGAAAATCAGCGACTCCGTCCTGGGAGCGCGCATCCACACCCAGGCGGTAACGGGATATATTTATGTTCGTCCCATCGCTTTCGGCCAGATCCAATATGCCGGCATCGGGTATCGAGGCGGCCTGAAAAGACGGGATACTATAAATAAAACTATTGTCCGGAGCCACCATTATTGTGCTGTCATTGGTGGCGTCCCAGCCGTAGAGATTGCTGTTATAATCCACCACCATAGGCTCGCCGGTCCAGTCTTTGTTCACATGGGCCAGCGCGATGCCTCCGGAAACAGTGCCTATATGGAAGACGGTGTTACGGGTAATTACCACCACTCCGCCGCGCGGATCACCCGCGGCCGCCTGCGCATCTTCATCACTATAACCGTTGAAAATGTCGAGGTCTATGCTCTGTCCGGTTCCTCCGCTCAGACCGGGACCATAGTTGCGCACCTGTATAGCTGGAGGACCCACGGCGCCAGTCAAATACCCCTCCGGGAACACTATTCCCTCCACCCAAACAGTGCTGTTCGTATCCACGAATATGCCGCCGAATGTGGAGAAACGGGTGGGATTTACATCGTAATGCAGCAAGTTAAGGTTAGTGTCAAAAACCGAGATCCTCAATTCCGGGTGCCCTCCCCACATATAATCATCATTGTTGCAGGACACTGCATAAACAAATTTGTTGGTTCGATCTATCGCCAGGACCGGCGGGATATTACGGTGCTTTCCGAATTCGCAGTCATATCCGCCGAGGGTCACGCTTCGGGAGGCGGTCGGACCGCGCTTACTAAGATAGCCGTCGGACATCGTATAGACGTTGCCATCCCCATCCGTTTCCGCGCCTTTTATGCCGCCATCCGATGTGACGTAATAGCTGCCGTCCGGAAGCGCGCGGACAAATCTGACCGGGCCGGAACCTGGAACGGTAACGGTCTTTTCAAGGATATAAGGAGAATTGCCGTATGAGGGATTGTCCGGTGCGAGTATCAGGATCCGCCGCTCGGACGAATTCCCGGACCTGTCGTATACGGTGAAGCTATGCTGCCCCAATGAAAGCTCTGGTAATGTTTTTTCCGCTTCGCTTTCGCCATTAAAGCCATATGACTCCGCGCCATTATCCAAAACCACCCGGTCAAGCCCTGACGGACCGCTTTCAACGGCGTGCGCCGTTAAAACCGTCTGAGTTGTGACGTCCACAACCCGGCCGGACGAATCCGTCATATACACATACGGTGCGGTGCGGTCATTGGTGAAAGATATTGAATTCAGTGGATTATTATCAGCGTCATAGGCGGAAACAGTGTAGACGCCATCCCCTATATAGCCGAACTCCGAAACAGGATTTTCACCCTCCGCGAAAACGTCCTCAAAATGGTTGTATAACCCATCCATGGTGATTTTGGCCGTATTCGGGCCTCCCGTGACATAGACAATATCCGTAGCCGCAAAACCGGAATCAGGAATTGCCTTCTGTTCCGCGTCGAGAACCGTAAAAGTGCTGGCTGCGAGCACCTTAAAATTAACGGAAGTGCTATTGCCAAGCCCGTCATAGGCTGTAAGCAGATATTTACCGTTGACCAGATTATTTAAGATAATTGGGACTATATTCAGTCCTCCGGGAGGCACGCCCGGCTCAGGTTCGGTTACCGCTCCGGTATCCGTATTTTTTAATTCCACTTTATATATCCCCGAGGGCACCGGATAGTTGGGATCGCCGCCCACATCATCTGCACCGGGATCTTGCGCTTTAACATAAACCGTATTACCTGCAAATCCATTGGGGTGTATTATAGCGCCTTGATAGTCATTCTGGCGGAGTTCAATTGTCGGCTTAACTTGATCCACAGTTTGTGCAAAAGCACTCAATATTCCTGCAGATGCTTCTACTGCTTTGGCTATTAACCCCCCCTTATCCAGAGCCCACAATTCAGACAATGTTTTCCCATTTGCAGGATCTCCATCTTTATATCTATCAGGGTATAAATGAGATGGGTTTTCGAAATAAAAATATTGGGTGTTATCCTCATTTTCTTCCTTATCTGAGTTATTCGTAAAGTTTTGTGCCAACCACCAATGATCATCCCCACCGGGATTCCCCACTAAACCAGTTGCCATATAACATTTTTCATAATTAGGAAGTGTCCAGTAACGAAACCGAGAAGAACATTCTTCGGGGGAATCATCCCAATTACACTCATCGGTATAAATAATCCCAGGGAACATTGTCTTTATAGCGCCACTAGCAGGATTAGCCATGTCTGTGTTTAATGTGCCGGAAGCACGTAGTAGTTTGTACGTAGCAGCAGCATTCTCATGAAGCGCAATAGTCGGTGGCCAACTTACAAACGGAATATTATGACCTTCAGAAAACGGACTGGTAGAAATCTTTTCAGTATTATTCTGCACCCATGGCTCAAATGAATTTGGCGCGTAATTGAGGACACTAATATCATTACTGATTATCAGATGTGGGTCATCAAAGACATGTGGCGCCGCAAACATATCTTGTGAGGCTAAATGAAGGATATGTCCAAGTTTTTTGTACGCATCCTCCTTATTATTATGTTTGTATAACTCCAAAACTTCTTCTAAAAAGTTTTCCCCAAGATAGTCTTGCCCAGACAATCTTTTTAATGCATTTGCGTTAATTCCGCCCAAGCCTTTTCCATCCGTAGGCCGGTAAAAGTGGTTGCGCCAGTGAGGGAACGTATCCTCATCAACTGCGCCATCCAGGATCAGTTCCGCTTTATTCACAATTTCTGGATAAGGAACTGTTGACTTTGAATTAAGCAAAGAGATGGCCCTGGCTGTTATTAGTGGATGTGTCCTTACTATGTCATATGAGTAGATATTTGTGGGGACAACACTTGAAAATCCAAAACAGAGCAAGACTAAAAATATTTTCTTAATCTTTTGGGTCGAAAAATAGTAACCAAAAACACTAACTATAAAGATGGAGACAAAGCATGCAGCATTATGTGTTGCCGCATTAAAACGTCCTTCAGGAAGAATACCGAATAAACCTATGAAATAAAATATTTTTTTCAAAACCAGCCCATTCAAAGTAGATTCAAATGTCCCCCTTGTAACAATAAGCGCGGAAAAAAAGTATATCGGGAGTGTAAATATTACACTGAAAATAAAACCTGTTTTATTGGCATAGCCATACCACCTTCGGCATAATTGTCGTGAAACAATCCAAGAAGTGCCCATTGCAAACATCCATGCAAACAGTAAGTCTAGTAATCCAGACCCACTTCCAGAATTACCATCGATACCGCCATGGAACCGACCGTATAAAAATAAAGAATATCCCCAAACCCAGATGGTTGAGTTAATGAATGAGAGAAACATCGCTTGGGATAAACTTCTCGTTTTAAACCATTCGATTATTTTGCCAGCCATTTCGTTACGTCCTCCTGAGACCAGTGGCCATACTGTATGCCAAACAGAAGACCGTCGTGAGCAAATTCCTGGTTGGGCCATTTCCCCGCTTTTACCACACTCACAAAAAGTTTGGAAACATCTTCTCCTCCCATTTTCGCGAGCCGTTTTGCCGCCCAATCTGCTGCCTTGGGAAAACCATCTTCATTTAAAGCAGCTGACAATAATTTAAAATGTTCTTTTGGCGCAGCCATTCCGACTTGAATCCTAAGTTTAGCAAGCCGACAATATCCTTTTTGATTTGAATCCTGACTATTCATCATTTTTTCTTCTAAAATCGGGAAAACATCATTGGCTTTTAATACTACTAGGGCTTGAATTCCAAAATCCGCCCATGATTCAGCATTAAGGATCGACTGTAATGCACGCTTTTTCCCACCAGCATCACCCCTTCTTGCCAAACTATGTGCAGCTGAAACTTGCACAAAACCATTTTCAGAGGGATTATCTATAGTTTCCTGTAGTACCCTTAAAGTTCCGGTATCTGTAAAAGATCCAAGTTGTTGTGCGAGATCAACTTTAAAATCAGTATCCTTATCGGTCTTAAATGCTTGAATAATTTCTTTTTGTCGCTGCCCTTCAGGCAAATGTGATTGCAAAACTTTGAATACCTGAGATCTTTTTTCACCTTTTTTACTTTTATCACTCACAAAAGCCTGCATAACAGAATCGGAAGTTGCATCTAAATCCACAAGGTCTTTTTTTGCAGATTCTAAGTCATTTAGCTTCTTCGCAGAATCCCATGCCTTCAAAATATCTTGAGCGGATTTTTTATAGGATTTTGCCGTATCGCCAGCCTGCACATTATCATTGAATACCGTTAGAAAAAACAGTACAGTAAAGATTGAATTTATTGTTTTCATATCAATTTAATCCCCTTCTCTTAAACTTGTTTTTCATCATATCCAATAAATTTATTCCGTTTTGGCCATAGATATCGCAGCTAAAGCCTGGCGCGCTTCTTGGGCTCCGACAAGATTTTTTTCATTAGCCGCCCATTTAAGAACCTCTATCGCTTCCGGGGTGTTCATTTTTATCAATTGTTGCACGGCCCATCTAACATTTTCTCTTTCTCCTAATGTAGCTTTTAGATATTGAAGTTTCTTCGGCATTTCACTGATATATTTCAATTCAATTTCTTTTACCGCCCATCTCGCGCGTGATTGTGCTAAGCCATAATCAGTCGAAGCCATGACTTTTTTTAATGCTGGCAACAACTGAATGTCTCCTATTTCTCCCGCGGCGATTGCTGCCTGCATTTGCAACATGCGCATCTTATCATCAACCGGTTTCCGCTCTAAAACTTCTTTGCAAAACTCCAACCCTCTTTTATCACCAAGGCGTCCCAAGTACCCTGCGACCGAAGCATGTACATATTCGGATTTGTCGCTCATAAACGAACTCAAGAACGGTATTTCACCCTTATCACCATCAATATTAACCATCAAGGCGCCAATAATTCGAGCCCGTAATTGTTCATTGGTTTGTTTAGGGATCAGTTCTTTCAATATTCTCCGCGCCCGCATATTACCCTTAAAAGACATCACAGCCATTGCCCCGATATTAGCAACCCTGGTATCAGGATTCTTTGTAACATGTTCCAGCGCCGAAAGAGCTTCCTCAGTTTGAGTAGTACTACTTCTAAAAACTTCTTCTAAAACAACCGCGGCACGTCTTTTTGCCGCATAACTTTTTTCATTTTCAATCACATCACATAATGGTGAAACAGCCTTTTCGCCATTATCACGAAGCCTATCCATAGCCTCCTTCTGCTCAAATGGACTCCCTTTAATGAGCTTTTCTTTTTCGGCTTGCATATCCATTTTAATGTTTTGTTCAGCACAAGCCAGCGTCCCAGACAAACACGTTGTCACCAGGTGCTTCCTTGCTTGATTTGTTCCTCTTCAGTTAACAATTCGAAGTATGTCGCAGATGATTTCAAATTTAATAATGTGATAGCACCCGCAGTTATATTTTGGTGAGTAATATTGGTGTCATAAGCATATAATTGATAAGGCATACTCGTTATGATTCCTAATAACAGCAGTGACATATGCGTTTCCCTCTTCCTTATTGAAAGATAAAAACATATTATTCCTGATATGAAACATGAGATAAAAAATTGCATAATACCACCGTCATAGATGTTCGTGGTCGAGTTTACTAATGTCCGGATATCACTACTGTTTGAATTGTATAACCCTAGGTAAATACATACTGCTTTTGATTGATCTTTCAGCAAATCCATGCCGAAGAAAACCCATAATAAAATCATGATTGGAACAAAAAGGATAAGCGAAATAGTTAATCCGACTCTACTATAACTACCATAAATACGCCCGACAAAGTACTTTAACAGCAACCAGGCTATCCATCCATACATTATCCATCCTAAGAACCATTGTTCTACAGACTCGAAATCTCCAGGGCCCGGATATGAAATAATATGAAAGAGACAATAGATAACTCCGCTGTATAAAAAAAGCCAAAGTGTCGCATTAACTAGCGAAAGCAGAACCGCATACCACAAGGTTTTTACTATAAATCGACCGGTTATTTCTGTAGCCATTTTTGAACATTCTCCTGTGTCCATTTCCCGTTCTGTACGCCCAACAAAAGGCCGTCATACGCCGTCTGCCATTTTATTCCAGTGCTTTTTTTAGCCACATCAACCAATAACGCCGCGGCCTTATCTCCTCCGATCTGAGCCAAAAGGTTAGCCGCCCACTGGGCCGATTCCAAATACCCATCTTCTCTCAAGGCATTACTCAAAATCTGGATTTTCTCGTTCTCATCAGCTAAACTATAACGTACTCTTAATTGCGCCACACTGCATTTATTTCTGACAGCATATTCCTTACTGGCTTGTTTTACCTTTTCCAATTCCATAATGGTATTTTTTGCCTTTAAAAGAACCAATGTTTGTATCGCACCATCGACCCAATTTTTGTTATTAACAATCGAATCCAGTGCCATTTTCCCTCCGGCTGAGTCGCCACGCTGTGCTAATCCCAATGCTGCAGAGATGCGAACAAAACTGTTTTCTTTATCACTTCTTAAAGCCTCATGCAATACCTTCAAAGTTTCTGCATCCGAAAAGTTCCCCATTTGTTGCGCCAAACTGCCTTTAAAATTGGGTTCACTTGCGCTGCTAAATGCCTGGATCGTTTCTTTTTGACGCTGTTCTACTGGTTTATCAGCCAACATTGTTTTTAAAACTTGCGCCCTTTTTTCTCCTTTTTTTGTCGTATCAGATATGTAGGCCCGCATCGCAACATCCGACTCTCCATGCAAATTAGAAAGTTCTTTTAAAAAAGATTGAATATCTTTCGAAGTCTTTGCAGAATCCAAGCCCTTCAAAACATCATGCACAGATCTATTAGCAGTAGTATTAATATCCCCAGCATCAACATCACCACACATTATAAAGAAAGAGAATGTGATAATTGTTAGATAGAATATTTTCATAAACTAGTACCCTCGCTCTAATTTTTAATATCGATTAAATCTGCCGCACAATACCTCACGATAATCTTCCATGCTACTTACAACATCTATTTTACCCGGCCTTGTTGTTCAATCCGGGGTGTAATTCCGAATCAGATCTGTTGCGCCACGGTGACTAAAACCAAGTTTCATAAGTTTTTCGATCAGTTCTTTTCTTCCTGAATTTTCATTTTTAATTATTTCCGCTATCGAACTTTTTGCGGTGATGGGCAGCGTCAGTTCGCTTCCGTCCGAGGCGAAGAACAGGACATTTCCCTGCTCCAGAGCCTTCTGCAAGAATATGGCGTCACGGTTACTTTCCTTACGGCGTTCCATAGCGGTGCCATATTGACCGTTGGCTGCTCTTAAGGCCGGTGAATCGCAAATACTGTTATTAAAATGAACATCCGGGCGGCGGACTCCATTTTTCCATTTTACTATCAGCACACCTTTAGGGGGCGGTTCATTCCCGACCCATTCAGCGCTTATGACAACTTCCGTATTTGACTCGAACAAAGCCAGTATTTCAGCCGCTTTAGCCCCACCATTGTTTTTATTTTTCGCATCACAGAAAAGTGAGTCCGCCTTCTCTATCAAATCGGCGGCCTTAGCGGACAAGACAGCATTTTCTGTTGACATTTCTCCAACCGGCACTGCGTTTATCGATATTACGCTGTCATCTACGCTGAATTTGTAAGGCGGATTTATAATATGCCCGTAGACTACCACAAGGCCATTATCTATCCCTGACGCCTGGGCAATCGGCTTTATATCCGTAGTATCCGGCTTACCATCTTTCCTGATGCCCCGTTTAGGGTGCCGCAATGAATAATGCCTGACAACCAGGCTCGCTGTAGAATTTGCCACATTATATTCACCTGCCCAACAATTACCGCTTACGAATAGCACGGCGAATAAGACATTTAGTAATTTCATTTTTTCGCTCCAATAAAAAATCTTTCAGCAATAATTTGTAGCGTTCATGCTCAACAAACAAAAGCGCTTAACCGCCAATATTATTTTCCGTTTACAATGTTTTAGAACCCAAACGCCCGGATAGAGTATAGACGAAGGCTTAAAAAAAGTCAATAACGCTCACCGTTACTACTTTTGCTATTTTAGCAATGACAATCACAATGGCAAACTTAATTTTATAGGGTGCAGACAGGTAGTCAGTTTCCGGAAAATTGCTGTGGGAGATGCTTGGCAAGCATGTAAAAATGCTTTCCGGTTAATGGGCGTTTATCAATCTTATAATCTCAGATTTATTTTGAGCTGGTCAAATCTCACTGAATCCTTTTACAATTAACCTGAAAACTTCAACTAAAGTTTTCAGGTTAGTCCAAATACACGCTGTTCAAACGGACGACTCAACCGCTTAGGTTAATTCCGGGACAGTTGCCGGGACAGTTCCGACCTGTAGGCGGAAACTCTTACCGCGGTGCCGTGGTCCAGCGTGTTTTGGGCGAGGATGTCGTTCAGCGCCGTCATGGCGGCGGCGCCGCCGGCGGACGCGCTTTGCAAAGCCGTCAACAGCCGCCGCTCCCCGGCGGACGCGCCGCCGGCCAATTCCCGTTTTATGAGCCGCGCGGCTTCGTCTTTTTTCTCTCCCAGGACCAGGCTGGCCGCAAGGTCGGTCCCGCACGCGGCGCAGGAGGGGTCCAGAGATAGGGCCTCGCGGAATTTTTTTTCCGCCGCCCCGCAATCGTCCTCGCTGATCAGGCATAATCCGTAACGCTCCAAAACCATGGCCCTGTCTTTAGGGGCGTAGGCATAGTAGAAACCTATCTTGACGGGAACCTCCGCACGCGTCTCTATGTCCGTCAATGTATAAAAACGGTGTTTAAAAACCGATTCGAACAGCGCGCGCGAACCGGCCGGGGCGTAGATCTCGGCGGCCGGAGTTCGGCTCTCCGCGGCCGCGGGGGCCGGGCTTTTTAATATTTGAGAAACAGTTGTGTAGTACTTTAAAAGGCACGCCGGAGCCGGGCGCCGGCAATCTTCCGATATTAGCGGAAAATATTTATTGATCAGATCGGACCTGTGCTCTTTGTCCTGGACCGGAGGTATAACCTCGCAGCCTTTGGGCCAGTTCTCGGAAGCCTTGAGCAGCAGCGCCCATTCCATATCGTTGGTCCGTTTCTCCGGCTCCAGCGCGCGGACGGCGGCCGCGTTCGCTCTCAGATAAACGGCGCAGAAACAGGCCAGCAACCCCCATTTCAGTCTGGCGGCCAAGGGGCGGTCGCCCATGAACTTCCAGCACGCGTCCAGGGCCGCCGAGAAGATGAAGACGAACGGGACGAAGAAATAAAGGTGGTGCCGCATAAAGTGCAGCGGATAGCTGTCGGTCAGCGCGAAGATGGCGCAAACAAAGACGGCCCACGAGAGCATTACCGACCAGAAGATCAGCCGCGGGCCGCGTTTCGCGGAAAACCACGCACCCAGCAGCGCGGCGGCTAAAGCTCCCGCCGCGATATAACTCGTGAAACGGGAGACTAGCGGAACCAGCACGCCGAGGTTGTTATATCCCAGTTGATAACGAAGATGCGCGAGCAGATGGATCAGATCCCTGTGGTCCGGGCCGTTAAAATGTCCGAGCGCCAGCACCAGCGCGATCCAGGCCGCGCACAGCGCCGCAGCAGTTCCCAGGGCGAGCCAGGTCCGCGGCCGCGCTCCGGGCCGCAGGGCCAGCGCTCTCAGCGCCCCGCCGGGGAACAGGAGCGAGACGCACAACATCATGCCCGGCAGGAAAGACAGCTCATAGCGCCCGGTCCAGATCAGAAAAAAAGCGGCGAGCGCCCATAAGAGTCCGGTAAAGCCGCGCCGGCGGGTTTCAAAGATTACGGCGGCTAAAAGGCTCGAACAGAGAAAAAAAATATTTGACGCCGTAGTGGCGAAGGCGTTCCCGTTCAGAACTGTCAGAAAGTTAAGGTAGAACAGCGCGAATCCGAAACACGCCGCGCCGGCACCGAAACCAGCCGCGCGCAGACATGTGAAAAGGATTAGCGCGGACAGGAACATCAGCAGGCGGTTCTTGAACAAGATGCTTCCGAGCGACGCTCCGCTGGCCGCGTCACTTAGAGCGTCCGTGACGAGCGGGGACACTTCCTTCGAGCTCATGGCCAGGCCGAGCTGTTCCGTTTTAAAAAAACTTATGCTCAGATAGCCGAAGTCGTGATCGTTGTCGTAGCCGCCGCGCGGAGAGACTCCGCTGTAGATAAATTGGCCGCCGGCGAAAGCCGCCGCGATCAAAAGAGCCGCCGCTAGCCTCTTTTTCCGGTCCATGCTTTTAACCGCGCCGAACAGCTCCGCAGCCAGGAACAGCACGTTGACCGCGAAAGCGGCGCAGATGGCGCAGTAAAAGATATACGGCATCAAAAGCCTCATATTATTTCCTCGTGACGGACGCGCGAAGGCGGACGCTGGCGGCTATCGTACGCGAAGCCAGGCGGAGACGGGACCCAAGGCCCCTGTTCCAGCTGGAAACCCCGCGCTTTCTTTCGGAGTTGTCCGCGTCGAATCTGAGTATCTTAAAACCGGCCCTGGTGGCCGTTACATAAGCGTAGAGGTCCAGCGAAAAATCGCGCGGAGGCGAAACCCAGACGTCCATCAGGGTCCGATGAAAAAGGGTGGGCTGGCCGTTGATGTCGTTCAGGCGCGCGCCCATCAGCAGCGTTTCAAAAACGGACATGGCGGCGGTGAACAGCCTGTCAAGGACGGGGCGGCCGCGGCGCAGCCCTTTAACGAAGACTTTGCCCCCTCCGCTCCTTTCAACCAGAGCGGCCGCCTCCGCTGCCGCGGCGGGGTCGAACTGCAGGTCTCCGTGCATCCAGCCGACGTATTCGCCTGAGGCGGCGGCCAGGCCGCTGAGAATGCCGAAACCGTATCCCTGATTGACCTCGACACTGACCGAAGAGGCGAACGGATAAATCGGAAGCAGACGTTCAAGCTCCGCCGCCGTGCCGTCCGACGAGCCGTTGTCCACCAGTATGACTTCGATATCCGTATTTACGAGGCCGGTCTTGAACGCTTCGAGCAGCGGGTGGAGGTTCCGTTCTTCATTATAGCAGGGGACTACGATGGAATATTTGGCGGGGCTCTTATTTTTCATCCGTCTCCCGCGTTGTCCCGGTCATGCGTTCCTTAGCCGCGGCCACATCTTCCGGGGTGCCGAGCGGGATAAGCTCATCTACTGGGTCCAGGACGAACTTTCGGCCCGCCGCTATGAGCTTGTTGTAAAGCGGGGCCACGTAATATTCTCCCCGCGTCGTCTCTCCGCCGCGAACCGCCGGTTCAGCCGCCGCGAAAAAATCCTCCGCCCGGCTGAAGTGGTAGAAGCCGGTCAGGGCATTGTCCGAGATCTGCACCTTCTCGGCTGTCTCCGCGACGGCGCCTTCGGCGTCCAGCCTGGCGAAGCTCCACTTCGGGTCCGTCCCTTTCAGTTTAAAAGAGCCGATCACGCCGTCGCGCCGGGCCGCCGGGTCGGCGAGCCTGCGCGCCAGCGTGGAAGAACGAAAGCAGGTATCGATATTGTAGATGGCCAGGCCCGAGGCTGGGGGTACCAGGTCCTTTATCGCGAGGACGGTCTCGGCCTGGCCGCGCGTGGGCGCGTCCAGCGGCACGATCTCCCACGCTCCCGAAGGAAGGACGGGGGCCAGCTTTTTTTCTATGAAGCCGGAGAGGCCGAACTCGGCCTCGTGTTCTTTGAGGGCGATAAAGAATATTTTAGAGGAGAGTTCCAGCGGGAGCGAGAAGACCGAATGCTCGAACAGGGTGCGGCCGGCGGCCTCCATCATGTACTTGGGCCGGTTAAAGCCGGCCTCCGTGAAGCGGCGCCCCAGCCCGGCCATAGCTATAGCAAAGTACATCAGATCGATCCAAGTATAGGTATAGAAGTTCCAAAATCGGTTTTTTTGAAGAATCCGCCCGCTGCGCCGAGGGATAAGCGGGCAGGTTAGCCGGAAAGTTTCAGCTGAAACTTTCCCCTTGCATAGCAAGGGCACCTGCGGTGCGGCATATACCTTCTCGGACCTGGCGCGCATAGCGCTTGGTCCTCGACCCGCTTCGCGGGGAATCCTGCAGTAATAATTATGCTCTCTTGATTTCTATTGGAAATCATTCTAAGCTGCAGGATTCAGGTTAATTCTAGCATAAAACCCCCGAACAAGAAATTTACAGAACCCAAATCCTCCGCTAACGAACCTAAGTCATTGATGAGAAGATTTCACCCATTGGGTGAAAGTGGAAAAATGGCGGCGGGCTACAAGTGCGGGGTCCTGTCAGCCATGGGGCCCATCGGGCCTGCCCAGCTCTTTTGGCTTCGTACGCATTTGCCAATTGACCAAGCTAACGCTCATTAGCCAGGCTTCCTGAGCCAAAAGGGCTGGGCCTGCGGCCGGTCCGGCGACTTGCCCCTCACTTTGGAAGATAGTGGCGCTTCGAAGCGTTGCGTCCAAAGTGTGGGGCGAGCGCCGGTTCCTCCTCGGCCCGATCCGACCCATGGCTGCCACCCCTCCAGTAATACCCCGCCGCCATCCTTCCAATTCAATTCATCCGACAGGACGCTGTCGGGGACATAATCTATACTGTTTATAATTAATTCCGTAAAAGTGCCATTGTCCGGGGGCGGCTATGTGCGCAAACGTGGAATCGCGGAAAACTTGTAATGCGGATGGGCGGATATTGGCGACTGCTGATAAGTCAACGGTTAGTAATCGCCGGGGCTCCAATATCACTCCTCCGGAAACATCCTGCTATCGCGCCCGCGATCCCGGCGGCAGCGCGCTATTCCAAATAGTTCTGAATAACCTGCCGGAATTTGAGCAATGGCTTAATGATCCGTCCGACTCGCGGCCCCGTCCCCATCCCTTTGTAATAACCGCGCTTGAAAAGTTCGTGGAGTGCGGTGTGATGCGTTATGGCGTGGTGCGCTTTCGCTGTCCGGAATGCGGGAAAGATATGTTCGTCGCCTTCTCCTGCAAGCGTAGGGGGCTTTGTCCCAGTTGCGACGCCAAACGCTCCGCCATCATAACCGCCGAAGCGTTGGACCGGCTGCTGCCCTCGGCGTTCTACAGGCAATGGGTGCTGGTTGTGCCCAAGCGGCTGAGGTATTTCATAAACCACCAGCCCGATCTGGCCGGGCAGCTCTCAAAAATATTCGCGCATGAAATAAACAGCTTCCTTTGCAGGGATAATAACGGGACGCCGGCTCAGCTTCATTTTATCCAAAGGTTTGGCGGTGCGCTTAATTTGCACGTCCATGTGCACGCGGTGGTTTCGGACGGGGTCTTTAATCTGAAATCAAATACTATAGGGCGAAGAGAACTGGTCTTTACTCCGGTCCCGCCGCCCACTGTGGAGCAATTGGCTGATATTATAACGGCGATCCGTAAAAAATTTATAAAGCGCGCAGCCCGGACCAGCGGCCTAAGCAGGGAAGCGGCCGCGAATCTGCTCTCCTGGAAGAATTCCGGGTTTTCAGTACATGAAGAGGTATATATTAAGGATTGGGACAGGGCCGGGCTTGAACGTCTGTTAAAGTATTGTTCACGACCCGCTCTTTCACCGGCGAGGCTTATCTATGGTGCCAAAACCAACACGGTTATTTATCGCAGCGAGCCGAGGGAGGGGAGATCGGAATTGTTAACGATGAAGCCTGTTGAATTCCTGAGACGCTGGGGACTGTTAATGCCGCCGCCTAATAAGAATCTGATCCACTATTACGGCGCTCTCGCGCCCAGGTCTCCGCTGCGCCCGTTGTTGGTCGCAAAAGCGGAAAAGGAAACAGACCGGCTTGCCCTGGAGGAAAAAGTTGATAAGTTGAAAAAGAAAGCCGGCTCTTGGGCCGCATGCCTAGCCCGGGTTTTTGAAGTCTTCCCGCTTATCTGTCCCAAATGCAACCTTGAAATGAAGCCTGTGGCTGTGATACTCAATGACAAAGAACTAGTGCGACTATTAACCCATCTGGGATTGCCTTCCGATTTCCCTAAGTTTAAGCCCGCGCCTAAAGCGTCTCTAAATGAACAGGACTGCGGCCCACCGGACGACTGTTGTCAGTTGGACCCTCGGGCGGACTTATATGAAGCAATAGAACCCGGCCCGGCTGACGACTAAAACCTACAACTCTCCGACCATTCTGCCGCCCGGACACATTCTGGGCGCGGGTGGACTTTTCAAAATTTTATAAAACCGCCGCGACTTTTTGTATTATAGCTGTAAGGGCATACTTTCCGCAAATTTTAGAGGTATCAGAAAGTCTCAGCCGCGTAAGGAACTAGCGATAATCTTGCATTATGTTGCCTACAGATCCGAGATCGCGCCCATTATGATCATCAGTATGCGGGAGAACTCCGGGCCTTTTTTGCTTATAAAGAGGATTGTGAACACAGCCACGCACGAGAAGAAGGAGGATCTCCAGAGGAATTTAACCTCGTCCCAGACGGCAAAGCGTCTAGAATAAGCGCCCTCATAGGTCATTATTCCCAGCCAGATAGGAAATATCCATCCGTACATGGAAAGTTCATTGGGGAATGGCGGCAAATTATGGAATATGGCGGGCAGCAAACTTTTCCGCAGAAAAACAGACAGCTGAAAAAGGAGCAGGAGGCAGCCCATATCGCCTAAGAATAGCGCGGCCAGCCCTAGCCTGTTCTTAATTTTGGTCAGGTGGAACATAGCTAGATTATACGATATTGACGCGGAGTATGCAGTTCGCCGGTTCCGCGGCGGCTCAGGCTCTTTCGGGATCCGACGCGCTGGAAAGCATATTCGCTCGACTATGCCTTTTTTTAGTTATATACTTGTAAACACGGGGTCGTAAATGGACGTTCGTTGCGGCCACCAGAGACCCATAATTTATGCCAGTTAAAGAAAATCCGCGCATTCTGCTCATTTGGATAGGAAGGCTCGGGGATCTGATAATCGCCACTCCATTTATCAGAGCTCTGCGGCGGCGTTTCCCCGGATCGCGCATCACCATGCTCGTTCGCCACTATGTCGCCGATGTCGCCGCTCTTTGCGATCCGTCGCTCGAAGTGATCTGCATGCCTTCTTTAAAACACCCCGGTGAAGCCGCCGGTTTTATAGGCAAATATTTATTAGGCTCGCATGACATTTGTGTGGACCTTAACCCGTCTTATTCCCGCACTTCCGGGATACTGGCATTGCTTTCGCGGGCCCCGCAAAGAGTGTCCTTCGATAAATTCCGGGCGAATTCTTTTTATACCGCCACAGTGAGCGCCCCCGCCGAAGATGAACATATGCTCGCCCGCTACCGCAGGCTCGCCGATCATTTTCACGCGCCTTTCGAGGAGCGGCTTGAGCTGACGCCCAGGCCCGAACATGAAGCCGCGGCTCGGCGCATAATAGAAAAACTCCAGCTGGACCGCTCAAAGAAAGCGGTGGCGATCCACCCCGGCAACTTCAAAAAATTCGACCACAGGTGGCCGGAGGAAAAATTCATCGGCCTCAGCCGCCGTATATTGGAAACCGGTAAAGCCGAAATTATTTACCTCACCGGTCCCGGCGAGGAAAAAGAAGTGAAAAAGATCCTGGCTTCTTTACCGCTGTCCATAAAACAAGCCCCGGTAATGACGGTCCCGGTCATGGCGGCGTTCATGAAAAAACTTGATGTGCTTATTGTCAGCGCCACGGGAACGATGCATCTTGCGGCGGCGGTAGGCGCGCCGATGATCTCTTTTCACAGCGGCTATACGATAAAATGCTGGCGCCCGCTTAATACTCCGGGCGAGGCTGTCGCCGCTTCCGAATGGCGTTCTTTGCGGGGAATTACCGTCGAAGAGGCTTGGCGGGCTTTTCTGCGCGTTTCCCGGATAGAAGTTTAGCGCTCGCGGCCGGCTCATCGACCTGAGGCATATCGGAGACGGACATTATATCCGCGCCGCGAGTTTTTACCATCCCCCTTAAATCCATGCCGGTTGAAACAGCGCCTGCTTTTATTGCGGGAGCCCCTGCTTTTGTCTGCCGGCGGGGCCGGCGATGGCCGCCATCAAGTAAACGCAGAAAGTCGTGCGGGGGAGGTCAAAAGAAGAGTCCGTGCACATCATCAGTATGAAAGCGCAGAAAGCCGCCGTGCCCCAAAGGCTGAAAGGGTCGCTGAATTTTTTAAAGGATGAGATAGCGGTCTTAAGGATCACGCCGAACAGGAACAGCAGCGCCATCAAGCCGGGTAAGCCGCTGTCCGCCGCTCGCTGCAGGTACAGGTTATGTACGTCGGCGAAATCCATGATGCCGTCTACGGGTAGATGATGGTAGTAATTGAAAACCTTGCGAACGCTATAGGGGCCGGTGCCGGTAAGCGGGTAGTCGCGCACCATAGCCATGCCGGCTTTCCACATGCTCAGTCTTACACCGGCTGAAACATCAAGTTTGGAGATAGACTGTTTCTTTGACAGGTAGGTCGTTACAAAGGTTATCCTTGTTCTGTTGGTCTTATTGAAAACAGCCGAGGCCGAGAAGCCTATAAATAGTATGCATACGGCTATCAGCATGAATTTGCGGGATCTTTGCCGCAAAATGAATACAAGCGCCAGCCCAAACAACAATCCCAGAGTCGGGCCCCGTGAAAAACTGCAGATAAAACCAAGAGTAATAACAAAGAACGTCGCGATATATAGTTTTCGATACCGGTTCCCGGCGTCATTTATGAGCGTTCCGGCAAGCAGCATCGAGATCGCCATGATCTCCGCATAGCTGACGGTGTGCATCGTGCCGTAGGCGCGTAATAATCCATTCTGCGCGGGATGCAGCAGTCCGGCGGCGAATTGCCCTACGCCCAGCAGCGCCGCCGCCGAAGCGCCGGCAAGAAAGAAGATCGCCGTCTTATCTCTTCCGTTCCTTGAAACCGCCGAGAATGTCAGCAGGGCTGAGGCGGCTTTTATCGTTTCCGTGTATAAACGCGAGAAGCTGTGCTGCTGGTCCAGCGAGAAAATAGATGAAAAAATATAAGAGACAAGATAGAGAGTCAGTGGAAATACAAGGGGGTTCGCATGGAATTCATCGGTGAATTGTTCAAGACCTTTCGGAGCGGCCGCGGCTTTCCAGATAATAGCCGCCAGCATAAGGATGAGCGCGGCTTCGGCGAAGGTTATGGACAGAATGCACGAGGCAGAAAAAAGCAGAAGGCCGAAGTTTAATAATTTGTCCGCATTCTGACCATCGAGTATCAGTGAACGTAAATTGCTCATGAATAAGAATAGAACCCGGCCCGGCTGACGACTAAAACCTACAACTCTCCGACCATTCTGCCGCCCGGACACATTCTGGGCGCGGGTGGACTTTTCAAAATTTTATAAAACCGCCGCGACTTTTTGTATTATAGCTGTAAGGGCATACTTTCCGCAAATTTTAGAGGTATCAGAAAGTCTCAGCCGCGTAAGGAACTAGCGATAATCTTGCATTATGTTGCCTACAGATCCAGTGCTACGTCTGCCGCAGGGCGAAGGTGAACTATTTATGCGGTAGTATAAAGCCATTTTCTACGAGGATGCGCTTCGTGATGCTGATGCACAGGGATGACCGGGAACAGAAAACCGGCACAGCCCGGCTGGCGAAATTATGTTTAACGAACGCGGAACTGTTGATAGGGACTGATTTTACGCGGGATGAACGGGTTAATTTCCTGCTCCGGGATCCGGCCTATGTTCCTTTTGTCCTGTACCCCGGGCCGGAAGTAGTGAGTTTCAAGACATTGGGGCTGGATCTTCTCCCGGAAGGGAAAACCCTTCTTGTTTTCGTCATCGACGGGACATGGCGCCACGCCAGGCAGCTTTTAAACAATAGTCAGAACATCCGCGCCTTGCCCAGGCTCTCTTTTTCCGGCGAATATCTTTCCCGGTTCGCGATCAAAAAACAACCCAAGCGGCACTGCGTTTCCACCATAGAAGCCGTCTATTATCTATGCAAAGAAGCCAAGGAAAGCGGCTATGAAAAACTTAACACGCAAAGCGAGATCCTGATGGTCCTTTTAAAAAAACTGGTCGACATCCAGTTCTATTATAAAAAGGTAAAAGGCAGAAGAAGGGAAGAGAATAAAAAATAAAGAAATATTGGGCGTAGTTGAATGTTCATTAACATTCATGCGAAGCCGCCGGGGAAGCCCGGCGGTTTTGTACTTGGGATAGCCCTCAGGCCTGTGGCAGTTGGTAATACACGTAAAAAATTACCTGGCTGCCGTACGCCGTAGCGGTAATGTTTTCTAAGCCCTCAGGCAGATTCACGCTGTCGGTAAGCAGGTTTTCGGCATCCGTAGAGTCCGGGCCAAAGCTGTCGACTATCTTGCCGGCGATCCCGGCGCTGGGCAAGGTGTAGACGACCTTGAGTTTGGCGGGGCGGGAACCGTTATTCGGCTTGGCCAGCACTTCGGTCATTACCGGGTTTTTGAAGAACGGTCTATACTGCGCCTCCTGAATTACGTTGTCATTCTGCAGGCTCTTCTGCAGGGTGTCCGCGATCTTTAATGCAAAAGAGCCGAGCACGGCCGATTCGGTGTTGCCCGGGCCGTCGAGATACCCGGCCTCCAACAGGTGTTCCGCGTCCGCCGCGGCGGTGCGTGCATTGGGAAGATTGCTCTCAAAAGTCTCTCTTTTCTCATTAGCGTTTGCGCGCGGCGAGTACTGCGCGTCGTTTGCCAGATCGACCGTTACCACGGCGCCGTTGCGGAACAGTCCCAGCCACTCGGCTACAGGGAGCGGTTTGCGGGACAGGCTCAGATCGAGTACCCGCACGTATACCTTTCCTGTTACCTCGTCGCGCACATATATCAGCGGGGCCACGTGCCACGGCCAGTCGCCCACCATTAATTCGCCGTGCGCGCGGAATGCGCCGCTGCCGGAACTGCTGTCGGCAAAGATCTTTGCGCCGGCAATGCCCTCTTTGCGCAAAATGGAGCATACCAGGTGAGCGCGGTCGGCGCAGCCGTCTTTGAGATAATTGAAAGGGATCTCGCGGTTGCCGCGTATGCGGTCGGCCAACTGCTGGGCCTGTCCGGCCGTCAACACCCTGCCCTGCGGCTGCGAAATGTCGTCCATGGCCCAGGGCGCGCGTGTGACATCCGTTTCGCCCAAAGTTTGCGCCAGATCATGCAGGAAAGCCGCCTGATCGAAGGAATTGGAGCCGGTGGCCGCCGGCGCTTCGGACAATTCCATGCGCGGAACAGGTGCAATGGACAATTCGATATTGGGAACACTGCCTTTTAATTGGTCAAACGCAGGGTTCTCCGCCGCATAACTTGCATTTGCCAGTATTGCCAGCGCTGCCGTTATTATTATCGTTTTCATTAATTTTTATGTGTTGGCCAGTTGTCGCTTTTCCTGCTTAATATAGTACATCTAAGCCCGGAGCCAGCCAAGGGTGGAAAGGGCAGGTTTTTCAGGCCATTGTGCCTATAATCTTCTGGGCCTTCCAATGCTGGGGTCACATCCCTGATGGAACGGGTGTGTATGCTCAGGGAGACCCTGTTTTAAATAAAGCTTCTGGACCGGAAAGGAATGGACGGACGATGTCCTTTACGCCCTGCTGAAAGAGGCGTGGCCCGCGATAAAGACGGAAAAAAAGGTACGCTGATGGCTTAATGACTTATTATAAGCAAGTTATACGGAAACGCCGGTAAGCCAGGCGGTTTTGTTTTGTAGAATAGGCTCAAGATCATATGGGGCTTCGCACTAAATTTGATTATGGGTGCACCGGACAGCGGAGCGGAGATCTTAAAATTTCAGGTTATTGACCTACGCATAAATAATAGAATTGTTGGAGGCTTGGATTTGAGATGAATGCGAGGCGCGACGAACGAGCATACCGGTTGGTCTGTGAGCGAGGAGCAACAAAGCAGTCGCTCAAAGGCAAGCCTCCAACACGGACATTATTTACGCAGGGCTCAATAGTGAGACTATTAACCCATCTGGGATTGCCTTCAGATTTCCCTAAGTTTAGGCCCGCGCCTAAAGCGTCTATAACGGTAGCGGCAGGGGTTGCCGGTTTCAAGGTTCAGGCCCTTGACTTAACCCGGGTTATGCCTTATATTATATGAGTCGTCAGCCGTCCGTTATGAGAGGGTTAAAAAATGTCTAAAAAATATTTGTACCTGTTCGCCCTGGCGTTTTCCGTATATTCCGCGCAAAACGCGGGTCTGGCGGCGCAGGACACCGGCATCCAATGGCGTTCGCCCAGCTATACTGCCTGGGACTACCTGGAACAAAGACAGGAAGTCGATGAAACGGCCTGGAGCACCCTCCCGGCCGACGAGCAGGAAACCATGCTCTCGGATGCGAAGCGGGCCTGCGCGGAAGCCGGGGAATCCATCAAGCTGCTTTCAGCCAGCCCGCTTGACGGAGACCGCCTGGTGGAGATCACCTCTGAAGGCGCGGCGGACGCCAAAGCCTGCTTTAAACAAGAGGGCAAGGCCCTGGCTGAAAAGCAGGGGATCCTGAAAGGGATCAAGGCGCGCCAGGAAAACGGCACCTTGACCGGAAACGACATCAACTGGCTTAAAGAGAACAATGTGTCGTGGTTCGAGAAATATAAAGAGGTTTTCCAGTACCAGACGCTTAAATCCAAGATCGGCGAAGATACCGCCAAGCAGCAGCAGCAGCTCGATAAGTTCAACTCCGAGGGCACCGGCAAAAAGCTTTCCGGCATCACCAACGACGCGAAACACGGCGGTTCCGAAGGTATCGACAAGTTTTTCGACGGCGGGGGCTCGAAAAAAAACGGGGAGGACCTTTCCGGCCCCCACCTTTCGCTGAAAGCGGGGGGGATGAAAACGGGCGGAAAAACCCCGGACGAGCAAAAACAGGAATTAATGCAGAAGGGCATGCCGCCGCCGGCGCTCGGGGGGAAAGCGTCGGATAATCCGGCCTTGAACAAGGCCAGCACTAAAGCCGGCGTTACCTACCAGAAGATAGACGGCAATCTGTACAGCGGCTCCGGCAAGAACGGCGATATCTATACCATGGCCATCAATCAGGGGCAGCTCGGGGATTGCTACTTCTTGTCGTCGGCGGCTTCCATAGCGAAAAAGGACCCCGACTATATAAAGAACAGCATCCATGAAAATTCGGACGGGACCTATTCCGTGGATTTCTACCGCGAGAAACCGTGGTGGAAACCATGGGGTCCGCAATTCACCAAGGAAACGGTCACCGTGGACAACCAATTCCCGGTAAAGAACGGCAGCCCGGAGTACAATAATTCCAAAGGCGTTTCCGATACCGGCAAGAAAGAGAATATGTGGGGCATGGTCTATGAAAAAGCGTACGCCAAGTTCCAGGGTTCCTATGGTGCTATCGCCGAGGGCGGCTGGCCCAGCGCCGCAATGGCGGAGATAACCGGCAAGCCGAGCAATACGGTTTCCGCGAGTTCCACAAGCCTTGATAAGATCGCGGAATGGGAGAAAAAAGGCTATGCCGTGACGGTGGGCAGCAAGACAAAGCCTTCGAACCTGGGCGTTGTCGGTGGCCATGCTTACTACGTCCTGTCCGTGGATCCGGCTACCAAGACCGTGACCCTGGGAAATCCATGGGGATTCAAGAACGTCACGCTCACAGAAGCCGAATTCCAGGCGAATTATTCAGAGGTCTACACCAATCCGATCCACTAGGAGATATGATTTAACATGAAAGACATACTATTATCAGCGTTGATCCTTGTCGGTCTTGGCGGTTGCGTCCCGGTAGAAAAAGTACCTGGATCCGGAGGTGAGCTTATCCAGATAAAACAGAGCACGGTGGGCGCTTTCCAGGGACTCAGGATAGGCGTCACGAACATAGTCAAAGCCGAGTATGTGACCGAGGCCGGCATAAAAAAGCAGGGGTTGGTAGCCGTCCTGACCTTGTTCATCGACGGGAATCCCCCGCAGGAAAAGGACTTCCAGGTCCATGCGGGGCAGAAGATAGCGCTGGATAAATACTCGGTCTACGTGGAAGAAATACGGGGAACCGACAAAGGCCTGGTGACCTTGCGGGTACAGTAAGTCTCCAAAGCTCCAGCCCGGTACCAGCCCTTCCTTAAAAGGGAGGGCTCTTCCCGTGAGGACGGGGACGCTGCTTCCTAACTTCCTAACTTTGCGGTGGTATAGGACAAATCGAATTAGGAAGATCGGAAGCAGCGTCCCCTATCCCCTGTAACTATCCCTTCCCCTGTAAACGTTTAGGTGCGCCGAAATCCTTATTAAGGTTGAGCCATTTACTGAACAATCCCGCCAGTTGTGCCGGCGAGTTTTGTCCCATACGACTTTTTTGCGCCTTAAGTCTTCCGTGTGATTTTAGCACGATTTTGCTTCCCTCCGGCCCTGAAGCCATATACAAGTATATATACTTGTATATGATAAGGCAATTCATGGTATAATGAAGTATGGTTGGAAAAGAAAAAGGGGTGAATTCGGGAATTATCCGCTTGCTAGCCCGTTACAGTTCGCTTGTCACGCGCCTGAAAGAGCCGGGGTTAATATTGCAGGGAACGATAACAGAAAGAACCATTGCGCATTTGGATGACAAAAAGAGAACCTACGGGCCTTATTATCAATGGACGCGTAAAATATGTGCCAAAACTGTGACCGTAAACCTGAGTCATTCCCAGGTGAAGGAATATCAGGTGGCAATCAATAACAATAAGAGGCTGGAAAAGACGATTAAAAACATGCGGGATCTGTCACTGAAGATTTGTGACGCCACAACAGCGGGCGTTATAAAACGAAAACCTGGAAAAAATGCCGGTTAATCTCTTAAGTTAGTGCCATTCTATACTGTCCCCAGAATTCCCTAAAGGCATTTTCATCTGCGCATAACCGTAGATGACATCAAAATCATCAGAGATGGAGCAAAAGACTATAGTATTGTTAATAGAACCCGGCCCGGCTGACGACTAAAACCAACAACTCACGCCCATTCTGCCGCCCGGACACACCCCGGGCGCGGAGGGACTTTTCAAAATTTTATAAAACCGCCGCGACTTTTTGTATTATAGCTGTAAGGGCCTACTTTCCGCAAATTTTAGAGGTGTCAGAAAGTCTCAAACACATAGGAACTTGCGACAATCTTGCATTATGTTGCCTACAGATTAATGGATCCCCGCCTACAACCTGCGGGGATGACAGCGTTTTTAATTTGTAATTGGAAGAATGGCGGCGGGATGTCGGTGGAGGGATGCCAGGCATGGGTCGGATCGGGCCGGCCGCAGGCCCGATGGGCCCCATGCCTGGCAGGACCCCGACCTGGCCGCCGCGGCCATCCCGAACTTGCCCGCCCCGCACTTTGGACGCAAAGCTTCGAAGTACCACGATCTTCCAAAGTGCGGGGGCCGAACGGCCCAGAGTGCGTGGGCCCGAAAGGCCCTGTTGAGGCTTATAAATAATAACTATCATATAAAGGTCAGAACTTATCCCATAGGACTAATATGAAAAAGACGCTTTCCATCCTGGCTTTCGTGTTCCTGGCCGCTATTCCCGCTAAAGCGCTGAACAGTTCCGGTTTTAACCTGGACGCCATGAAATACCGGGATATTGCCGTTGACCAAAGCGCGGCTGTCCCCCTCCCCGCCGCTCCCCGGCCGAAAGAATGGACCGTAATGTTCTATTCCACTACCAAAGACAAGCTCCGCTACACGCTGATGTGGCAGCTGCTGGAGATGAAAAAGACCGGTTCCACGGATAAGGTGAACGTCGTGATCCAGGCCGCCGTGCCGGTAAAGGGCGCGGACGGAACGATCTCCACCCCGACCATAAGGATGGCTCTCGGGCAGGCCGGAGATCCGGCCGAACTGGATAAAAAGATAGACGCCGTCTTCAACGCCGGCGGGGCCATAGACGAAAGCGTTCTGGACGTGTTCGCGGGGGACATCGTGATGCGCCAGAACAACACCGACACCGGAAACTGGAAAAATGTCGCCGAATTCACTAATTGGGCCAAGACCAACTATCCCGCCGGAAGATACGCTTTCGTCATATACGGCCACGGTAACGGTATTTTCGACCAGAAAAAAGAGAACAAGGGCACGCTGATAGACACCGATACCCACAACTATGTCACCCTGCCCGAATTGCGCCTTCTGATGCAGGCGACCGGCCATGTGGATATGTTCGTCATGACTTCCTGCATCATGCAGATGGCCGAAGTGGCCTGGCAGGTCAAGGATTACACCGACGTGGTGGTCGGCTCCAGCGAGCTGATGTCCGCGGTCGGCTACGACCTTAAAGCCATGCTGGATACTTTGAACGCAAGGCCGTCGATATCCAGCAAAGAGCTGGGCGCGCAGCTTACCGACGGCTATGTCGCGAGGGTCAAGGAATTTAAGATACCGGGCGCTCACGCTTCCGTTATCGATACCTCCAAGTTCCCGGGCTTCGTCGGGAAGCTTAACGCCTGGGTGGACGCGGAAATGGCCCTTAAAGACCAGTCGGCCATAAGCGCGGCGAGGAAAGCGGTGATGCGTTTCGATATCTTCGGGATAACGACCGTGTCCACCAATCCCGTAGTGGCCCAGACTTTTTCGATCTCCGGCGACCTGTATGATTTCGTCAGTCTCGTGACGGCGGCGCAGCCCGCCGACACACCCGGCCGGCAGCTTGCCTCGCAGAAAGGCGCGGAGCTTATGGATTATATCTCCAAAGAGCTCGTATATAAATATTCCTACACCGGCGTTTCCAATACGGGATTCGACTATGGCCGTGGCCACGGACTGGCCGTTCATATCCCCCCCATCCGGATCCTCGCGCAATCCGGGCTGCTGTCGGATTTCGAGAAGAACCTGCAAACGATATACTGGGACCTGCCTTTCGCCAAAGAGACCGAATGGGGCGGGTTCCTGGGCTGGATATACGGCCGCAGCAGATAACCATCACGGTTTGACGGATATTTTAGGAGGCTTGAATGAAGAATGCCACGTTTTTCGCGACGGCGCTGTTAATGTTTTCCGGCCCGGCTTTTTCCGAAGTTAAAGATCTTGGGGACGTGTCTCAGTCGGCAATAAAAGGGACCGAAGTGGCCGTGCCCGCGCGGCCCGCGCCCGTAAGCCCCGTCATTCCGCCCGGAGTCACCATCGCCAATTACTCCACGGACGAAGTGTTCTCTTTCGAGAGCCAGGCGAAGCCCGCCATGGACGCGCGCATAACCGTGCTCAAAGCGGCCGGCATCACCACCCTCGGGGGCCGCGTGGTGCCCGCCGGGAACGATTACTCTTTCGTGATAGATTATATCCCGACCGTTAAGAGCGGAGCCTCGCTCCCTCCCGCGGTCACGATCGAAACGTACAACAACGGAGAGACCTACTGGCGTTCCGCCGACGCCCAGGCGGCCATGAACGCCTGCGCCGCGAACTTCAGGAGCGCGCAGGTCCCGGCACTCTCCTCCTATCTTTACGACGCCGGGAACGACAGCGCCTTCGCGGTGGATTACGTGAACAAGAACCTTCTGCGCCCCACGCCGGAATACGACGTGGTCTTTAATACTTATCAGGGCGGGAAGTTCACCTTCGAGAGCGAGGCCGTCAAGAACATCGGCGCCTACTCGGCGTTGTTCAAGAGCGCCGGCATCCCCGCCATCCGCGGCAAGGCCGTGCAGCGGCCCGACGGCAACTATTCGGTACAGATAGAATATGTCGTCCGGTCCAACAAATACGGCGCCCGCCCCCAGTTCTCGATAGCCAGATACGATTCGCAGGAGATCTTCACCTTCGATACCGAGGCGCTGAAGGCTTCGCAGGAACGGCTTGCGGTCTTCACCAGAGCGGGCGTGCCGCCGGTAAGCAATATCGTCCGGCCTTCCGACAGCAATTATTCCTTCAGCGTGGATTATCTCGTGTACAATATCTACCAGCAGGGCAACGTCATCCCCTCCGCGGCCATAGAGACCTACCAGGCCTCCGAGACCTTTACTTTCGACACCGAAGCAAAAAAAGCCATGCAGGATAAAGCCGCGGCTTTCGAGGCCGCCGGGATGCCCGTGGTCGGTTCACGGGTAACCGGATCCCTGGGCAGCTTTACTTACGCCATAGAGTACATAACGAAGGCGCAGCAGCCGGCGCCGCCTCCGCCCGGCCCGCAGAATTATTAAATGGGTTTAATACCGCCGGTCCATGTCCCGGGCTTCCCGCCCGGGACTGTTTTTATGAATGAAATAAATCCCTTCTCCGAGATAAAGACCTATGACCGCTACCGGCAGCCGTTATATCTTTTTCTGCTCGCGACCCTGGCGGGCGTGGTCCTCTCGCTGGCGGCGACGTTCGTTTTCAACAAACTGTTCAGGCTCGGCCTGGATTCCACGGAGATCACCAGCTTCGCGCAGGGCGCGGTCTACACGCTGGTCTGCCTTAAAGCGCTAAAAGATCTTGGCGTGGACTTCGGGGCGGTCCGGCAGGACTGGAGCGCCGGGCTCGGCAAAGACGCGGCGGCGGCGCTCAAATATTACGTTTTTTACCTGCTTATTATCGGGACCATGCTGGCTCTGGCGACGGGCGTCACCCGTTTTACGTCTCTTCACTCCGCCGACCTTGTCCGGGACCTGGGCGCCAGGAACGCGCTTTACGATTCGGCTCGCGCGGTGATGCGGACTTCGGGGCTCAGGTTCTCTTTCCTGCTTTTCAGTTTTTGCGTCCTCGCCCCTATAGGGGAGGAACTGCTTTTCCGGAGGATCATCTATACCACGTTAAGGAAAAAAATGAGTTTCCCCCGCGCTCTTTTTATATCGAGCGTCATCTTTTCCGCAACGCACGGCACCGCGGCCCTGCTGGTTTTCCCGGTCAGCCTGCTGTTAGGCTATGTTTACGAGAAAAGGCGGCGGCTGCCGGTCAATATAATACTTCACGCTCTTATCAATCTTTTCGCGCTGGCCGTCAGGCTCACCTGAAGTTCGCCAGCCCCCCCTCTAAAAAAGTAGAATTTATTAATTAGAAAATTAGACAGATTAAACCACGGGATGGAGCGAAGCGGCACAATTCAACAGTATCTAACAGGACACGGAGGGCAAGGAGAAACACGGAGATAATTCCTCAAGCACAGATTCCTCCGGATGTTAGCCCAAAAGTTTCAGTTGAAGTCGCAAGATCTTCGGGGCGGGCAGGTTTTTTTATTCAGTCTTTCCGGCGAAAGCCGGAATCCAGGCTCCGTCGGATCTGGACACCGGCTTTCGCCGGTGTGACGAACCAACTGAAGTTCTCTGGTTAGTCTCTGTGAACTCCGTTCCCTCCGTGTCTCTGTGGTGAATCTTGCAGTTCTCGTATTCTATTGCAAAGCTTATGTCCGAAATACAAATGCTGTCAGAAGAAGTCATCTCCAAGATCGCCGCGGGCGAGGTCATTGAGCGCCCCGCCTCCGTTTTAAAGGAGCTGCTCGAGAACGCCGTTGACGCCGGCGCGACCCGCATAGCGGTGGATATCAAAAAAGCCGGCAGACGGCTCATCCGGGTCAACGACGACGGCAAGGGTATGGACCTCGAGGACCTCAAGCTCTCGGTCGGCCGGCACGCCACCAGCAAGATCAGGACTTTCGAGGACCTCGACGCTATCGCCACCTTCGGCTTCCGCGGGGAGGCGCTCTATTCCGTTTTCGCGGTCTCAAAAATGGCCATTACGAGCTTCAAGGCTATGCCGGGTACCGTAACAGCGGCCAATGGCCCTCAGACGGCCAGACCGGGTACGGAGACCGGGAATTGTATTTCAGGCGAAGGCGGACGCATACTCTCAGAGACCAGAACGCCGCCGGTGAAAGGCACCACGGTGGAGGTCACCGACCTTTTTTTCAATACTCCCGCCCGCGCCAAGTTCATGAAAAGCGAGCCTTCCGAGCGCGCACATCTCATCCGCACCGTAGAAGAAGCCGCGCTGGCCAACCTTAACATCGGTTTCACCCTTACCATGGACGAGGCGGAGATGTTCTCCATGCCTCCCGGCGGCGAGGATTTCTGGGGCGTTCTTAAGGAGCGCGCCGGCATCATCTTCGGCAAGAACATACATCAGGGGCTCATAAAAATAGAAGGACGAAATCCGGGAATTTCCATTTACGGACTTATCTCCAAACCCGACTTTCTTTCGGCCACGCGCATCAACCAGCATTTTTTCGTTAACAGGCGTCCCGTGGCCTCCCGTGTCATACAGCAGGCGCTTTACCGCGGCTATGATACGATGCGCGGAGACAAGCACCCCGCCTGCGTCATTTTTCTGGACCTGAATCCCGCGGATTTCGACGTAAATATACATCCGCAGAAGAAAGACGTGAAATTCGCCTCCGAGGGCGAGGTGTTCAGGAAGATCTCCAGCACCGTTTACAACGAGATACTAAAAAAACAGACGGCCTCGGTATCGCTGGCCGAGCCGGCCGGCGGCGCCTCGGCGGCGGCGGAGCGCGGAGCGGCGGGCGAGGCCGAGACCGGACACGGAGCGCAGGCCAAGGCGCAGGATCCCGGCCTCTTCCACCAGGACACGCTCCAGCTGGAGCCGGTCTCGCAGGAGACCGGCGAGGCTCCCAACTGGTACCTGCCCCCCATCTCTTATCTGGGGCAGATAGCCAAGAGCTACCTCTTATTCGAGTCCGGAGGCGGCCTGCTGGTAATGGACCAGCACGCGGCGCAGGAGCGGATACTGTTCGAGAAGTACCTCGAAGAATTTTCAGCGGGCGCGATCAAAGTTCAGCCGCTGATGCTTCCGGTTTCGGCGGAGCTGCCGCGCTCGCAGATAGAGACGGTTTTAAAATGGAAGGACTGGCTGGATAAGGCCGGATTCGAGATAGAGCGGTTCGGAGCTTCGACCCTGCGCCTGCACTCCACTCCGGCTCTGTTCTATTTTACGCCCGAAGCGCTCGGCGAATTTCTCGATTATATGGCGGGGGTGCTGGGCGAGCCTGAGAAGGCTTCGGAGGATCTGAAGCGCAATACTGTGGCGATGATGGCGTGCAAGAAGTCGGTGAAGGCGCACGATTATATAAAGCCGCCGGAGGCGCTCAGGCTGATCACTGACCTGAAAGGAACGAAAGACAGCTTTCACTGTCCTCACGGGCGGCCCACGCTTTTTTATATTTCGCCCTCTGAGATAGCCCGCAAGTTCCAGCGGACCAATGTCATCTAAGAGCCGCCGCTATACCGGACCTATGGACGAGGAACACCGCGCGGAAACAGACATGCAGCCGCCTCAGCCCGACCGGCTTCGGGAATCGCCGCTGCGCCGTTTTTTCACGCAAGCCGAAGCCGCGGTTTACTCGATAGAAGAATTTCCACTCTCCGGGCCGCCCGTCTTAAGGGCGTGGCTATGGTTTGCGCTCGCGGTCCTGACGGCTTTCCTGGTCTTTCCCGACGGCTGGTTCTGCCCTCCGGGCGCGACGGGGCTCTCCGGCATGAACGCGATCCTAGTCGCGGAGGGCGGAGCGCTCTATCATAAACTTATTCAGGCGGACCTCCCGATCATGCCGCTTTACAGCGTGGCCCGCCTATGGTCACAAAATGCGACGTTCCTAGAAGTTCAGATTTTTTGGACGGCTATTTCCGCGGTTATCTGCGTCCTTGGCTATAGTCTGGGCGTACTATTAGCAGGACGGCTGGCCGGGGTCGCCGCTTGCGCCGCGCTATTCGCCGGACAGGCCTATGCGGGCCCTTTTTTTAATGTGGAGCAGCGGTTTCAATGCCTCATCCTCACTTTGGTGGCGAACGCTCTGGCGCTGGACCGCGTCTCCTCCCGGCTGCGGCTGATCGCGGAGGGCTGCGCGGTCGGGATCAGTTTTCTTTCGCGTTCGGTATTATGCTGGTTCCCTCTGATGCGTTCCCTGTTCGAATTGCGCGGCGCCCGCAGGGACGGATCGAAAAAACTTTTGCTCCGAATTTCTCTTACGCTGGTCATACCCTTCCTTTTCTTGCTGCCCTGGATAAAATACAATGCCGCGACTACTGGCAGACGTGTCCTTTTCGACGATCGGACGGATGGGAACATGGCGACAGGCGCTATGGGGATAGTTTCCACAGTGGAAGGCGACTTTCGAATACTGGCCGGGATAGACACCGGCACCAACGCAAAGCTCTGGATCGTAAAATACATAATAAAGCACCCGCTTATCTATCTCTCCGGAGTAGCGAGGCGGATAGTGTTCGTTTTCTCGATATATCCGCTGGTGCTTCTTTGCTGGTCCGTTTCAGCCGTGCTGCTGCGCAACCGACCGGGGTTCAGAAGCGCTAACCTCCTGGGATTATATTTTTTGGGGGTCAACACGGCGTTCTCCACGGAAGAAAGATATCTTATCGCCATAATACCGCTGCTATCGGCTATCAGCGCCGCGTCGTTCATTGCGCTGATCGCAAAACGCTCGGGCGGGACGGCGAGGAAGGAGGGGGCGTACTTTTTGGCGGCCGGCGCTTTCCCCCCAGTGATCTTAAGCGTTTTCTGCATTTTCCTGCTTTTACGTCATCCGGGACGCAAACTCTATCCGGACGAGTTGCGCGCTTTTGGCAGAGCCGCCGCCGGAGATCCCGGTAACGCCTGGCTAATGCATGAGTACGGGCAGCGTCAGCTCTTTCACGGCGACTATAACGCGGCCTATAAGAGCCTGGGGAAGGCGGTCGTAGCGGCTCCATCCGACGAGTCCGCAAAGATCGATCTGGCCCGCGTCGCGCTGCTGAAAAACCAAAAGAACGGCCGTCCTTCAGGCGGAGCGGACCTGATCGAAAAAATGCTCGTTAACCCCGGGGACTGGCCGGCCCTCACCGGCAGGGAATATGTGCTAAAAGCTCTTTACGAATTAGCGGCCGGCCGGGAGCGGGAAGCGGAAAAAAGCGTCCTTATGGCCCGGCAAACACGCATGAACACTATTCATTACACTCTCAAAAAAGAGAACCGGGAAGAGGAAAAGCTGCGCTCTTACGATACTTTAATTATCGGAAAATTCCTTCCCGAACTATTGGCCGATTTCCCGGCGAGCTCAAAAGAAAGACTATGCGGGACGTTCGTTTTTTATTACAAGGAGGGAACGGTGCCTAAACGCACCTGTTCTCTTTGGTGCGACAGGCTGCTTCGCTCAGACCTGACGAGCTGGACGGACCCGTCTCTTAAACCGGAGGACTTGGAGAAGCAGTCGCCCAAGACCTCCCCAAAAGCGCCGTTCTACGACAGCGCCCGCGATATATCTATACCCCTGGCGCTGAACAGGGCCAGGAGCGGGCATAAGCGCGTTATCCTGGAAGTAGGCGGTAAATGGTGCAGCTGGTGCGGCCTGCTGGACAGCGCATATACGAACAACCGGGACCTGGCGGCTTTTCTGAAGCGGAATTTCATACTGGTCAAAGTTTACGCCGATCAAACCGGCGTCCCCCCTCCGTCCGTCTTTTCCTATCCGGCTTTTGCCAGCTGCCCGCACCTGTATGTTCTGGATTCCGACGGGACGCTGTTACGGTCTCAATCCGCGGAAAGTTTCGAGGCCGGAGAGGGCTATAGCGGCGATAAGATCATGAAGTTCCTCCGGACCTGGGCAGCCGGGTCCCGGGCGGTAAATGATCCGCCCGCAAAATAACTCCGTTTTACCTTAGCACGCGGATCAGTACCAGGCCGCCGGCAGGAATCACGTTTTTAAGGCCGCGAACGATCGCATGGCCGCGTTTATCATTCTGCTGGCGCATACTTCGGCTGGACGTCAGACATATGGCTGATATTATACTTACGACTTTGAACGCGGGCTACGCGCATTGCTCGTTCGGGCTGCGGTATCTTATGGCCAACCTGTGCGAACTTCGGGGCCGGGCCGAAATTATTGAATTTTCGCTGGATGTCCGCGCGCCGGAGATGGCCGAGGCGATACTCTCTTTAAAGCCTAAGATCGTAGGCATCGGAGTTTATGTGTGGAACGCGCGTGAAAGCGCTATGCTGGCGGCGGAGCTTAAGACGCTGCGACCGGAACTTACTATAATCCTCGGCGGCCCCGAGGTCAGCCATGAGACCGGGGGCCGGGAGATCTTCCGGTGCGCAGATTTCGTGATCGCCGGCGAGGCCGACCTGGCTTTCGCGCGGCTGGCCCGGGAATTGCTGTCCGGGCGGCCGCCGGCCGGAAAATTCATAGCGGCCCCGCCGCCAGATTTGAACTTATTGGCGCTCCCTTATGACTTATACTCGGACGAAGATATCGCCAATCGCGTGATCTACGCCGAAGCTTCCAGAGGCTGTCCGTTCGCCTGCGAGTTTTGCCTGTCTTCTCTGGACAGAAGCGTACGCAGGTTCCCGCCGGAGCGTGTGTTCGGTGCGTGGCGCGCGCTGCTGGACCGGGGCGCGCGCGGTTTTAAGTTCGTTGACCGCACGTTCAACCTGGACATCAATGACGCCTCAGCCGTCCTTGGTTTTTTCCTGGAACATATGCGGTCCGGGCTATTCCTGCATTTTGAGATGGTCCCGGACCGCTTTCCCGAGGAACTTTATTCGCTTATTAAAAAATTTCCTCCGGGGACGCTGCAATTCGAGGTAGGTATACAGACCTTTAACGAAACGGTCGCGGCGCGTATCGGCCGCCGCCAGGATAACGCAGCCGCGGAAAAGAATATCCTGCGCCTGCGCCGCGAGACCGGCGCGCACCTGCACGCCGATCTTATCGTTGGTCTGCCGGGAGAGGACCTTGCCGGGTTCGCTGCCGGGTTCGACAGGCTCAGGGCCCTGGACCCGCACGAGATCCAGGTCGGCATACTTAAACATTTGCGCGGTGCGCCGATATCGAGGCACGACGCCGAATTCGGCATGGTCTATAGTCCCAACCCGCCCTATGAGCTCCGCGAAAACAAACTAATGGATTTTTTTACGATGCAGCGCCTGCGCCGCTTCGCCAGATACTGGGACCTGATAGCGAACAGCGGCGTTTTCGCCGAAACGGCCAAGCTTATATGCGGCGGCCCGAGCCCGTTCAATGATTTTTTGGATCTTAGCGACTGGCTTTACGCGCGGACCCATCAGACCTTCGCTATCTCGCGCTCCAATCTGCGGGAGCTGCTGCGCGTCTACCTCACGGAAGTCCTGAAGCATCCCGCTTCCCTTGCCGGCGCTCTCACCGAGCGCGACGCTTTGAACTCGGCCCTGAATTCCCGCGGTCACGGCCGCCAAAGGCAGGCGCGCCATGCCCGCTCCGCACCCAAAACCGATTGAGCGCCGATTTCAGCAGGCGCGGCGGAGCAAAAAAGGTCCCGTTCAACGCGGGACCTTTTCCATTCGGCCGGAAACTATGAGGCGATTAACAACCTTATACTGAAATTGAAAAGCAGGGGACTTATCTGGCCAGCAGCCCGGCGGCGCGCGCGGCCACGGCCACATAGCTCCGGGTCACCTGCACGTAGAAGGGCCAGGAGAAGTTGGAGACCCTGTCGTTGGCCGTGTGCCAGTAGGGGTTCCAGTAGTTCTGCTCCTCGGCGCTGAGCATGACGGCGTGATAGCCGTTCTTCCAGAAGCTGCCGTGGTCGCTCCAATTATCGTTAATAGAGACGTTCGCCGGAGTGATCCCGTTGATATCGCAGGCAGCGATAGCGTCGCGCCACATATTAAAGATAGCGAGGTCGCCGCCGTCCGGGTCGTTCTTGGGCTTGCGCGTGTTCATATCCGCGATATGCGCCTCCGACTCCGGCGGGTCGTACGCCAGCGCGTCGGCCTGTATCATGGCGACGATGTTCTCGCCCGCGGCCCTGCTTTTGGCGGCATAGCCGGCCGAGCCGATGCGGTCGCAGTCCCACGGCGCGTTCTCCTCGTCGTCAAAGAAGACGAAGCGGATGGTCCGTTCGAATTTTTTACCGGCGAAAGCGCGCGCAAGATAGAGCGTGGCGGAAACGCCGGAAGCGTTGTCGTCCGCGCCCGGAGCGGCGCCGGTCCACGGGAACGAGTCGATATGCGAACCTACGACGACTATCTCCCCGGCCTTCGACGTGCCGTTGATCTGGCCGATCACGTTGCTGCCGGGGGGGGCGCCTTTCTCGCCCGAGAAGCGCTGGTGGACGACCGAATCCAGCCCGTACGACTGAAGGTGTTCGTAGACGTATCGCTCGGCCATATCGATCGGCCTGCCTGAACTTGAGGAGCGGGTGGTGAAAGTATAAGCGGCGCCGCCGATGATAGCCGCGGTCTCTCCGCTGAGCTCGTCCACAGCGGGCTCCAATTCGCTTCGCGTCACGTTTTGGATCATCGCGGCGAGACCGGGATCGCAGGCGGTTCCGGTAAGCGCGGCCCGAGGGGACGGGAACGGCAGCGCAGGTCCGGTCTGCGGCGGCAAGCCGAATTCTGAAAGGTCCGGAGCAATGCCGGCGGATGCCCCGCCCGCAGATACCAAGGACAATATTATTATCGCAATAGATATTTTCATTATGTTTTTATCCCTCGGCGCGCTTTTACCTTCCATTAGTGTATTTAATTTTTAAATTCCGGATAAGGGATAAAAGGCCTGCCGGGCCGAGTCTTTAGCCCCTCCCGGACCAGGCCTTTCGGCCCGGATCCGCCCCTCCATTCGCGGTTAAGAGAACCTCCGTTTTGCCATTGACAAAAACGCCGCCGCACATTAGACTATATTATGGGGCCGCAATGCGCGGCGGAGGGCGTGTTTTATGTCCGTAAAAGGCCAGGCGGCATTTTTAAGCCTGTTAACTATGACGGGGATCTATTATGCCTACCCGCGCGTCTCTGTCCCCAAAACCGTCTCGGATTTCGTCGACGCTCCTATCAGCGAACAGCTTGAGGGACGTTCTTTTGGCGGCGCTTCGGGCCGCATCACCGGGAAGCTGGAACCGATCCAGATACCGATCCCCCCAGTTCCGCCGAGGCCGGAGAGGCCCAAAACCGAAAGCGGGCTGGGGCCGGCGTGCAAGCCTTTCCTGGAAGTCGGGTTGAACAGCGCGGCCATAGCGGGCGCGACGCCGCAGGCTACCAGGGAGAATGTCGGCGCTTTTTTTGAAAAGTTCGGGCTGCGGATATTATCATACCGGGATAATGACTCCTGCGGCTCGGTGCTGCTGCAAGTCAGGAAGCCGGACGGCTTGGCGGATACGGTACGCCTGTCCGCCGCAAAAAGAAAGGCTTTAAGCGCGATAAAGGAGCTGGAGGAGGTCAAAGACGTATACCCTGACGGCGCTTACTACAGGATAATATTCGCCGAGAACTTGTATCCCTCGCGCATCCGGGAAATGTTCTCGGTTTTCCCGGACCTGAGCGTCGTCTATCCGCGCAACGACGCGGCGGCCGGCGGCGTCAGAGCTCAGTTGTCCGCCGATGATATCGGCGACCTTAAAGCGGTCGCCGCCGGTTTGAAGAAACAATTTCCAAGCACTATTACTTACGCCGAAGTGAAGGACGAGTTTACCGTCGTCCGGTTCGCTGATAAATAAACCCAGTAAATGTCCGGAAGCAATTCTCTCCCTCCGTTTTTCCTATTTCCGGGGCGGGGCCGGGGCTCCCTTTTTTTTAGGGGCCGGGAACATAACTTTTATCTTATAGCCGGGCTTCAGTCCGCTTTTCATGGCTTTGCCCGCGGCAAGTTCCAGGACGAAACTGGCCGGAGCGGAGACCTTGGCTATTTCATCTTCCGGCTGGTCCGGGCCGGAATGCGGAACATGGTTGTAAATATTCGTAATTCTCATATCCGCGTCAAGAAATACTATATCGAGACTGATGAAGACGTTTTTCATCCTGATAGTTTTGCTCCCCGCGTCGGTAAATACAAAAAGCATGCCGCGATCATCGGGGAGGTCGTTCCTGAACGTCAGGCCCAGCGCCTTAAGCTGGGGCGTACTGGCGACGCCGGCTTCCACCTTTGAGCCGTCCGGCAGGGTCAGCAGGGCAATGCTCGCGTTTTTAGGGATATCCAATGCCGCGCCGAAGCGGCACAGGACCGACAGCAAAAGCGCCGCCGCGCATATCTGGATCTTGTTCATCGTAGTCTCCTCAGGCCCTGTAAAAACGGCCACAACCCGCTAAGCGGGGAAGGAATCCGGGAGGCCGTTAAGGACTTTGGGGATAGAAGCGGCCAATACGTAAGCGTTTCGAAAAAAAGGCGCGCACCGAACCGCGAAGCTCAGGGCTTCAGGCTCTTGCGAAGTGTGGCCATGTCCCTGTTAAAATTGCCGTTCTGCCTCAGCGCCTTGTAGATGGCGTCTCCAAGCTTCTTGCCGGCCTCGATATCGGAAGGATGGTGTACGCCGCCTATCACCCGGTTCAGCGCCGCCTGGTCGGCGTATGACATGAACTTGCCGGAATCGGCCGGGACCAGGTCGGAGAGTATAAGTCCGAATACGCGCGCCGTTGTCGCATGACCGCTGGGGTAAGAGTAGCCGCTCTCCCTGCCGAGGCACGGGTTAAGGGCCGGGTCGCGCTGGAAGGGCCTCGGGCGCTTGTATTGCTCCTTTTGGACGTATACTATGGAGCCGGCGTCCGTCCTTACCTTATCCAATATTTTTTCCACCTCGCCGGAGGCCTTGTTCACGAAGGGGCTTACCGCCCCGAAAAATTCATCGTAGGTGGCGTTCGACTGGGCGTTCGCCGCCGCGCACTGCGCGTCAGTGCGCTCCGCCTGCCAGCGCCTGACGACATTCATATCCTCATTATCGGTCGCGGAACCGGCCGCCGGCGCGGGCCCCATTTGAGAAGCGTCCACCTGGTTGGGCAGAATATAATATATCCTGTCCGACGGTCTGTCGAAAATGCTTAACTGCTGCGCATTTTCCGCCTGAGGGTCCGGGGTCGGGAGGGTTCCTGAAAGACCGCAAGACTCCCCTGAAACGGAGCCCAGGTCGTCGATGGCTGTCCCGGCCAGCAGCCGTACCGGCAGGATAGCGGACGCGATCAACGAGGCGAAGCAGCTCGCTGAGATGAATTTTATAATAAAGCCTGTTTTGTTTTTCATAAAGTCCTTCAAGCGGGGGCGTGAAATATAAGGTCAAGGATAATATAGCAAACGTCCGCGCGTTCCACAACCGCGCGCGCCCCAAAGCGCATCGCAGGCCTGAACACCAGGGCCCGCTTCACGGGTGGGGCCGCGCGAGCTCGCCAAAAGGCAACGTCTCCGACGCCGGCCGCGGACAACTCATTTTAACGCCGGGAATTCGCCATCCCGCACGGTTTTGTTATACTATTATAATAGAACCGCGAACAAACAGCGGAATTTCTTAAAATAATAACAAAAAGCGGCGGAAATTTCAGGTGGTATATGCGCGTAGAATTCGCAGCTCTCACCTATCGGCGGCCGCCCGCCGTATCCTAAATCATGGAAAGCATCGTATTCTTCGGCAAAGGCGGTATAGGCAAAAGCACCATCGCCTCGAACATGACCGCTATCATGGCCTCAGGCGGCGGCAAAGTCCTCCATGTAGGCTGCGATCCGAAACTGGACTGCACCCTTTCTCTGATGGGCGGCCATATAAAGCCTTATACCGTCATGGGCGGCAACCAGACCGGGGCCGACCTGCGCGGCAGTATTTATCCGGCCGCGGTCAAAGGCGCCTACTGCATCGAGGCCGGCGGCCCCCAGCCCGGGGTCGGCTGCGCCGGCACGGCCATCGGCTCCCTGCTGGACGCGATGAAAGACGCGTCCCTGCTGGAAAAAGACGGCTACGATACGGCCGTCTTCGACGTGCTTGGAGACGTGGTCTGCGGCGGCTTTGCCGCGCCCCTCAGACGCGGCTTCGCGAAAAAAGTGGTGATAGTCACCTCCGAAGAGATCCTCTCCCTTTACGCGGCCAACAGACTGATAATGATGGTCGACAATTACGCGCGCAACGGCGTTTACCTCGCCGGACTGGCCGTAAACGTAAACGACCCGGCCGGGGCGCTCGTCGTAAAAAAATTTGCGCGGGCCGTCAACACCCGCGTCCTTGGAGTCGTGCTGCGCGATCCGGCGGTGGCCGCCGCCGAGCGCTCACGGCGGCCTGCCGCGATCGCCTACCCAAAGAGCGGCTTTACGCGCCGGGTGCGCGCCCTCTCCCTGGCCATACGCTCCGCGGGCGCCCCGATAACGCCGCCTACGGCGATGACGGACGCTGATTTTTTCCTCTTCGCCCAGGGGCGGCCGGCAGCCGGGGCGAAGGGCGGCGGGGGCGGGCGGACCGCCGCCGCTGAACGGCCTTCCGCAAGTTCCGCGGCCGCTCTTTTCGCCGCCGCCGGATTTATCCCTTCGGGAATGGAGGGGAGCCAGATAATCTGCGATTGGAGGGCCGGGCACGGGAGATATAAGATCGTGATAACCCAGGCCGCCGCCGCTAGAGAGGGCATGTCCCGCTTTTCAGATTGGGCCGTATGCTTTCATCCCACGTCCGCGGCCGCGCGCCCCGGCGACGACTTGCCGGGCGCGGCAGGACGGCTGGCTTCGCTGCGCTTTGATGAACTGCTTTCCGTTTTTAGCGGAATGAAGGATTTTTACGGCGGGTTCAGGGATCTCACGGGGCCGGAAGATAAAACTCTCTCCGCCCCGGACACCCCGCGCCGTCCTCACATGGGCTTCGGACAGTGGCAGCGCTTCATTTTTCCGGATGGTTTGCTGCCCGCCTTCATACCTCCGGGATCGGTCATGATCGAGCACGGCGACAGCGAATGCCGTTTTTCACAATGCGACGGCGGAGCGTTAAAGATGTTCTGCGGAAATCACGATGCCGGCGCCTCCGGCCTTCATCCGAACATCCCGCAGCTCCCGAAACACGCTCCCCGGATCGTCAACACCGATTTTAACGCCTGCGACGCCGTTTTCGGCGACGAGGACAAGATGCTGGGCGCGCTCTCCGGCGCCGCCGAAATGGCGGGACCGCGCGGTCTTGTGGAGTTTTACACCGGCTGTTCCCCCATAATGCTTGCCGGCGATGTTTCGGCTGTCGCCGGCCGCGTCGAAAAAGAGAAAGGCGTTAAGATCGTGCTAGAACGCTATAACAGCTTTTACGGACACGATCAGGCGAAGGCCGCGGTACGCGTTTCTTTTATGGCGGACAGGCTTTCACGGGCCGCCCGCAAACGGACACATGACGTTAACCTGATAAATTTCGGGGGGGCGGACGACGGTCTGAGCGCCCTGCTGGGTGAGCTTGGGATCTCGGCGCGGGTCCCGGGAAATGATTTTTACGCCGCGGCCGCTTCGGCGGAGCTCCAGGTGCTTTCAGGCCCTGATACCGTGCTGGGACCCGCTTTCGATAAAGCGGGCCTGAAATGGATACTTCCCCCGGCGCCCTACGGCTTTGCGGGCACCAGCGCCTGGGTGAAGGCGATTGCCGGCGCGCTGCGCGTAAAACAACCGGGCGCGGCGCCCTCCGACGGGCAAAAAAAACAAGCGCTGGAACTTTGGCGGCGCGCCGGGCGATTTACGGCGGCATTCGTGCTTGCCCCGGAAGAAATCGGTCTGCTTTCCGAAAGTACGGCGCTCATAATGGCGCCGGTGCTTCCTGTGCTGGCAGAGGCTGGTTTTAAAGTGCGGCTGTTCGTTATGGACGGACCCGCCGCCGCCCCGTCCGTGCTGGGGCCGCGCATAACCGCGCTGAAGACAGCTTTCCCCGGCCTGCGCCTTACTACGGCGGCCTTCTCCACCCCGCCGGAACTGGCACAACTGCTGCGCTCCGAGCGCGCGCTCCGTCTCGTCTATTCGGATATACGCCGGGACCGGCGCGTCGTTTCCGCGGGGAAGAACCCTTTTTCCGCGGGGCTCTTCGAACCCGGCTATGAAGGAGCGCTTGAAACCTGGCGCCGCCTTCTTTATCTTTGCGAATGGGATTTCAATGAACGCTATCTCCGGCAATAATTTTTTCACGAGACCCTTCAGTCTGCCTTACCAGCTCGGCATCTACCTGGCCGCCAACGCCGTCTCCGATTCCTGCGTCGTTATGGACGGGGCTAATTGCGTTATGCCGAAAATAGATTTCCTGGCGGGCAACCACGACCTTTATTCCACGCTGCTCTCCCCGGACGGCGAACACAGGATCATTTGCACCATGGCCGCCCCGCTCCCCCAGAAAGAAAACCCTGAAAAACAGCTTTCCGCCTTTCTTGCCGGCGTGGCCGGCTCGGGCTGTTTTTCCGTCGTGATGTTGACGGGCCTCCCCTTCTTAAAACTTGCCGGCATGGACCACGAAGGCATCGCCGCCGGGATAAAAAGCGGCTGCGCGGTGGTGGACGTTCCCCAGGGTTCCCTTGAACGGGACTGGCTTGACGGTTACGCGCTGGCGCTGGAAGCGCTGGCCAGGGCGCTGCCTCTAAAAAAGATAAAAAAGCGCCGGCGCTCGGTGGCCCTGGCCGGTTATTTCTTCGACCGCAACGAGGGCGACCACGCGGCCAACATAAAAGAGCTCCGGCGGCTCCTGAAGCTGTGCGGCCTCGATCTTGTCTGTGTTTTTCCTTCGGGAGGCTCTTTTGGAGAACTGTCGCGCGCGCTGGAGGCGGAGGTGATAGTTTCTCTGCCCTACGGGCGCAAGGCGGCCGAAAGGCTGGCCGGCAGGTCAGGGGCCCGGCTGGTGGAAACCGGTCTCCCGCTCGGTCTTAAAGGCACTTCCGGCTGGCTGAAGGCCGTATGCGCGGCCGCGGGGATCAAAGGGGAACTGCCGCCGGCTATAAGAAAGCTGGAGCGCAAGACGGCCGCCGCCATCTCCCCGTCGCTCTCCGCCCTCGTCCACCGCAGTCTTGTGTATGCCGGAGACCCATATCTTTTCGCCGGTCTTTCATCATATGCCGCGGAGCTCGGCATGAGCATCCCGCTGGCCTTGATAGATTCCTTTCAAAAACCACTGGGGACCGGAAAAGTTCCCGGCGGCCTGCTGTTCTCGCCGGATTCGGCGGACGCGTCCGCGGCTGTCCGCGGCCTGAGCGGGTTCTCGAAGCCGGCGCTACTGGCCGGCAACTCCTTCGCGCTTTCGGAAGGGTTTTCCGACAATCTGCCTTTCCTCGAACTGGGATTCCCCTCCTACGGGCATCATTGTCTGGCCGACGAACCCTTCTTCGGGTACGCCGGAGCACTGAGCCTGGCCGGCCGTCTCCTGAACGGGATCTCCGGCCCTAAGATCGCGGCCGAAAGCGGCGCGGGAAGGTCCGGCTGTTAGCCGGCGATATTTATTAACGGTTCGCCTGTAATTCCCACAATCGCGAAAACTACTGATCGATACCGGCGGACAGAGCCAGCCGGCTTCTCCCACACCGGACATTCCCAGCCGAAACTATTGAAACATGCATCCAAGGAGACCTTGCTCCGGACAGGCCACCCGGCCGTTTCTTGATGTCCGGCTGTATGATAAATCCGCTTCAGGGCATTGATCTTGTGCGGAGGAAAGTCAGGAGGGCGGCAACCAGCGGCGGCGCGGCAAGAACGAAGATCGCGGCGTTCAGAAAATCCCTGCCGGAGAACATGCCGGAGAAACAAAGCCATACCATCAGCAGCGCGGAAACCGCGCTCGAGCACAGAAAGGCTTTGCCGAAGTAGGCGTTCGCCTCATACCAGACGCGGTCGTCGCGAAGGGTGGCGGGGGTGCGGAAACCGTAAAGACCGTTGCGCGGAACCTTTCTCAGTATCAGCGGCACGGCAATGGCCGCGAAGACCAGATCGCAGATCAATATCGTGACCAGACATTTTATTTCCATTTCTTGATGTTCACCTTTAGATTCTTCTTCTCAAAACCCTGGGGCTTAACGGCTAGCGCAAAGGCGAGGCCTTTGTCGGGAGTCGTTACGCCGGCCGACTTCGCCGCACTCCAGACAGCAGTGATCGGGGGCTTACTTCCTGACGAAGTGCGGCATATCGAAAGGGATCTCCAGCGACAGCTCCGCCAGCCCCGCGGGTCCGCCGTCTTTTTTGAAAGCGAATTGATAGATCAATTTCTTCGCGCCGTTCTTCTCTATTGTGTAGGCGTTCGGCGGAGCGGACGGGTCAGCCAGCATTTTTTTAAGTTTGGCCTTTGAAGGCTCGGGGTGGCAGTCGAGGAGGTTCGAACCGATCAGGCCCCGGCCGCCGTATTTTTCAAAAGTTTTACCGGCCTTGCCGTTCATTTCGGTAATTATTCCGTTCTCGTCGCAGACCGTAACGGCCAAAGGCGCGTCTTTTATCCATTCGTTCATAAAGGCTCCGGACCGAAAATTCAATAGTCCTATTATAACTTCTTTTTTATACAATATTAAGTATGCCGGAAACCAATTTCCTGAAGCTCGTGTCCCAAAGGCGCAGCGTGCGGCGTTATAGGCCGCTGCCAGTCGAAAAAGAAAAACTTCTGGCGTGCCTGGAAGCGGCGCGGCTGGCCCCTTCGGCCTGCAACGCCCAGCCTTATAAATTCATAGTCGTCGACGAGCCCGCCGCCAAAGCCGCTCTGGCCTCGGCCGCATTCTCCGGTCTTCACTCGGCGACAAAATTCGCCGCGCAGGCCGGCGCCCTGGTGGCCGTAGTTTCACAGAAAGGGAAGCTTTCCGCCTGGCTGGGCAACCAGGTGCTGGATACTAATTTCCGGCTGGTGGATATCGGCATAGCCGCCGAACATTTCGTCCTGGCGGCGGAAGAGCAGGGGCTCGGCACCTGCTGGCTGGGCTGGTTCGACGCGAAGGGCGCGGCCAAAGCGCTGGGCCTGCCCGGCGGCTGCAAGGCCGAGATCATGCTCAGCGTCGGCTACGCCGACGAGGCTCCCCCCGCGCGCAAGAGAAAAAAACTGGAGGAGATCGCATCATTCAACAGGTATTGATTATTATGAAAAAAATCACCTTTCTTTCCGCACTTATGATCTTTCTGGCCGCCGGGCTCCGGGCCGATGACGGCTGCGACAAATCCGCCGACGCTTGCGGGCCGCGGATAAAGAAAGTGACGCCTTTCATGGCCGAACTTAAAAAAACGCAAACCGCTCCGGCGCTAAGGCAGGGAGCCGTCAAAGAGCTCTCGATCAAGCAGGCCGGGCCCAATGCGCAGATCGTCGCGGCCCCCCCGGCGGACGCCGCCGCTCCCGCGCCGAAAGCGCCGGCGGAGGATAACAGGACCGTTTCGCACCCCGCTTGGCTGCTGGCGGCCGGCGCCCTGCTGGCCGGGCTCTATTATTTTCTCAGGGAAAACAAGAAAAAAGGGAAACGCGGATGACGCTTCATCTCGACGCCTTTAACGCGGCTTCGACCGCGATCCACGCCTCACAGGGCTGCGCTTTGCTGGTGCTTGGGCTTACGGAAATTTACTCGGTGCGCGCGGCGGGCGGACGCATCAGGTTCGCTTCGCCGGTCGTTTTCATGCTCAGTGGCGCGGCCATGGCTCTGGCGATGCTTTATTTCCTCGGCGGCTGGAGCGTAAGGAGCGCGGCGCTCTCGCTGAAACTGAACGGCGGTTTCTGCATCTTCGTCTCTTTCGCCTGTTTTTACGCCTCGGCGGGATTAAGCCAGCTGACTTTCCTCTCCTCCGACGAGAAGGGCCGCGGCTGGCATTACCTTTTCCTGATCTTTCTCTCCGTCATCGGCCTTCTTTATTTCGGCATGTCCCGGAAAGTAAACCCCGCGGCCGCGGCCGAAGTGGCCGCCTACCACTCGGCGATAGGTTTCACTCTGCTCGCCGCCGTCGTTCTAAAATACCTCAATGCCCTCCGCCCCCGCCGGATCTTCAATCTGGCCTGGATAGCGCTTCTTTTTATCTCTTCTTACCAGCTCCTCAGCTACAGAGAGGTCCCGGGCGCTTTCGATCTTCGAACGGCAAGCCTGCGGACCTCTTCGCAGCTAATTATCGCGCCGGGTAAAGCCGCAAAGCCACGCGCCGCGCCATCTGACCAAAACACCGGGGTTAAAATAGATGTCAAAGCTGCTCATCCGAAACGCGCTGATAATTGATCCCGCGCGCAAGCTGGAAAAAGAACTCGACCTGCTGATAGAGGACGGGCTTATAAGGTCCGTGGGGCGCGGCCTAGCGCCGGGCGGATCCGCGGACTGCGATATTTACGAAGCCGCGGGCCTCTGGCTCATGCCGGGGCTGATAGATATGCACGTTCACACCCGTGAGCCCGGCATGGAGAGCGCGGAGGACCTCTTGAGCGCCACCAGGGCCGCCGCCGCGGGCGGGTTCACCTCCATCCTCGCCATGCCAAACACCGAGCCTCCCGCTGATCACCCGTCGCTGATCCGGCGGCTGCGCGCCAAAGCCGCAGGACTGCCGGTGAACGTCTATTTTTCCGCGGCCGTCACGCGCGGCCGCGCCGGACTGAAACTGACGTCTCTCGCGGCCCTTAAGAAAGCCGGCGCCCTGGCTTTTACGGACGACGGGGCCTGTGTGCCCGACGAGCTTCTAAGAAAAGCGCTGCTGTTATCGCGCAAGAACGGCGTGCCGGTGCTGGATCACGCGGAAAAGCTCCTGTTCACCGGACCGGGCGTTATCCACGACGGGAAAATTTCCCGCGCGCTGGGCCTTCCCGGCATACCGTATCTGTCCGAGACGGATATGGTGCTCAGGGACGTGATGCTTGCCCAGGACGCCGGAGCGCGCATTCATCTCCAGCACTTGAGCTGCCGTGAAAGCGTGGAAACTGTCCGCGAGGCCAAGAGGCGGGGCATTAGCGTTACGGCCGAGACGTGCCCGCACTACTTTACGCTGACGTGCGAAAACGTTAAAGACGCGGCTTTTAAAATGAAACCGCCGCTTAGGGAGCGCTTAGACCGCGAGGCGCTAAAACACGGGCTGGCGGACGGTACCATAGACGTAATAGCCTCCGACCACGCCCCGCATCCGGCCGCCGAGAAGGCAAAAGGCCTTTTAGAAGCGCCTTTCGGCGTCATCGGCCTGGAAACCACGCTTGGGCTGGCCCTTACGGAGCTGTTCTATAAGGGTCTGGTTTCCAGGCTGCGCCTGGCCGAACTCCTGAGCGCCAACCCGGCCCGCATACTCGGTCTGAAGAACAAAGGCGGTCTGTCGCCAGGAATGGACGCCGATCTCACGCTTATCGATCCGCGCGCGGAATACCGGGTGCGTCAGGCCTTCTACTCCAAGTCCGCCAATTCCCCCTTTATCGGTCGAAGGCTTAAAGGCCTCGCCGCCGCGACCGTCGTTCGCGGGCGCATCGTGTTCAGCCGCCCGGCCGGTTTTTTATAACGGCCGTATTAAATGTAGAATCATTAAAGAATAATTTCACCGCAGAGTTGAGCGAAGCGAAACAATTCAACCGTATCCAACAGGCCGCGGCGCGCGCGGGGTGCGAAGCACGATTCAGTTTTCAAGAAGAGTATTGGAGATTAAAGAAAATCCGCATGAACGGCGCTAATTTGTAAGGCAGAGTCTATGGGCTTCTTCTACAGACAGATCATTCGCAAGCTCCTTTTCAACTTCGACCCGGAAGCGGTGCACGACGTCGTCATGAAAAGCGTCTCGGCCATGCAGCGCGTCGAGCCGGCGCAGCTGATGCTCGAACTGCTGACCAGAGCGCCGGAGCTTCCCGTCACCGTGGCGGGCATCCGGTTCCGCAATCCCGTGGGGCTGGCGGCCGGTTTCGACAAAAATTGCGAGGCCCCGCTAATGCTGGCCAGGCTCGGTTTCGGCTTTCTGGAACTGGGCACCATAACGCTGCGCGCGCAGAACGGCAACCCGCGCCCGCGCGTCTTTCGCCTTAACTCCCACAAAGGCATTATAAACAGGATGGGCTTTAACAATGTGGGCGCCTATGAAGCCGCCAGCCGGCTGGCGAAGCTGGGCCCGGCCGGCGTGCCGCTCGGCATAAATATCGGCAAGAACGCGGATTGCTCTCTCGAGAACGCGCCCAAGAACTATCTGGAGGCGCTCAAGATCCTCTATCCTCACGGCGATTATTTCACCCTGAATATCAGCTCGCCAAACACGCTTCAACTGCGCGCTCTGCATCAAAAGGAGCGGCTTATCCGTCTGCTGGACCCGGCGCTGGACTTCATGAGCGGCGCCGCCGTCAAAAAACCGGTCTTCGTGAAGATAGCGCCCGAGCTTGAGGACTCGGAACTTAAGGACCTCGTGGACATCGCCGCGGAGCGGGGTCTAGGCCTTATAGCCACCAACACGACCGTCAGGCGCGAGCATATCCCGGCGCGCTGGCGCTCTTACGACGGAGGACTCAGCGGCAAGCCTCTGCGCGGCATCTCGAACGAGATGCTGAAAAAAGTTTCCATGCTGGCCGGCGGGCGCGTGCCGCTGATCGGCGTGGGCGGTATTTTCGACGGACCGTCCGCCGCCGAAAAGCTCGCTCTCGGCGCGGATCTGGTGCAGGTCTATTCCGGTCTTATTTATGAAGGCCCGTTCCTGGTGCGGGACATCCTGAAGTATCTGGAGAAGAACCCGATCATTCGCCACAGGGTGGCGTGAAGCGGCACAATTCGACTGTATCCAACAGGACGCAGAGAGCACGGAGTTTCACTGAGATCGAGCTCCGGGCAAATTAGCGTACATGTGTTTTTGAGTAATCATCTCAGTGCTTCCCGGCGTTCTCAGTGTCCTGTTAGCCGCGGTTGAATTGTGTCGCTTCGCTCCACACTGCGGTGTCGCTTCGCTCCACTCCGCGATTTTCTTGCGGCCGGGCAGCAAAAAAATATGAATAAAACCAAATTGATAGTCGCGCTCGACACGCCGGACCTGAGCTCCGCCGGGGCGCTTCTGAAAAAGCTTAAAGGCCTGCCGGTCATATATAAAGTGGGCTCGAGCCTTTTTACTCTGGCCGGACCGAAGGCCGTAGACCTGGTCCACAGGCACGGCGGGAAAGTCTTTCTCGATCTCAAGTTTCACGATATACCTAATACGGTAAGGAACGCCGTCGAGAGCGCCGCGCGGCTCGGTGTCTATTCCGTGTCCGTGCATCTCTCCGGCGGCCCGCGGATGCTAGAAGCCGCGGCCGGACTAAAAGAAAGGCCTCTGCTCTGGGGTATATCGGTGCTGACCAGTTTTGACGAGAAGACTTTCTCCTGCGCCGGTTTCAGGGGCGGGATAGAGAAGACTATTTTCAGCCTGGCGGCGCTGGGCGCCGGAAGCGGAGTCGACGGACTGGTCTGTTCTCCCCGCGAAGCGACCGCCGTGAAGAAGAGGTTCGGCAGGAAGCTTAAGATAATTACGCCCGGCATCAGGTTCAATGAAGGGGCCGCCCCCGCACTTATTCTGAACGGACCGAAGCGCGGGGTAAACCCGGCGCTTTTTCCGAAAAAGGCCAAGTGCGCCGCGGACGACCAGAAACGCGCCCTTACCCCCGCCGAAGCCGCGGCCGCGGGAGCCGATTTTATAGTTATCGGCCGGCCGGTGCTGAACGCCGCCGACCCTGCCGCCGCCGTTCGACGGATATTGGAGGAACTTCTATGACCGCTCAGGAAAAAAAAATTTTCGGCAGGCTTAAAAAGCGAGGGGCGCTGCTGGAGGGCCATTTTCTGCTTTCATCCGGACTGCACAGCCCAAATTATGTGCAGTGCGCCCTGGCGCTCAAAGATCCGGCAGCGGCGGCGTCCATGGGGGCCGAACTGAAGAAATGCTGGAAAGGCGCCGGGCCGGACCTGATCCTTTCCCCGGCGCTCGGCGGTCTTATCATCGGACACGAGGTGGCCCGCGCTTTCGGAGTGGATTTTTTGTTCACGGAGCGTGAGAATAACGCTATGACGCTCCGGCGGGGATTTTCACTGCCTCCCGGCGCCAAAGTCATCATAGTGGAAGATGTGTTCACCACCGGCAAGTCCACAATGGAAGTCTTTGAAACGGCCAAGAAGGCCCGAGCCGAAGTGCTCGGCGCGCTTTCCATCGTCAATCGTATGGGAGCGCGTTCCTTCTATTTCCCCGCCGCAAGCCTTTTAAAACTGGACCTCACGGCTTACGCTCCGGCCGACTGCCCCTTCTGCGCCAGGAAGGTCCCGCTTGTTAAACCCGGCTCCAGAAGAATCTAACGGCCGCCGGATTTACGGCAGCCGTTATACCGCTGCGAGAACAGAACGATCAACGGGATAAGATTATAGGTTCCGGAAACTTGTGATCTCTTTCGGTCTCCAGTTCTTCCCTCATCGCCGTAATTTCTCCTGATCGCTGTGATCTTGCGGCGTCAGCGGAAGAACATCAGGCGGTCGAAGAAGAGAAGGGCTCCCACCACGATCAGCATGGCGCCGGCCGCTATCTCGACGTAGCGCAAAGCGCTCTTGAACCTTGCAAGGAAAGCGAAGAACCTGGCGGTCAAAAAAGCGGCCGTAATGAAAGGCACGGCCAGCCCGGCCGAATAGGCCATCAGCAGAGACATCCCTTTATATGCTTCACCCGAAGCCGCGGCCATGGTCAGTATCCCGGCCAGGATCGGTCCGATGCAGGGCGACCAGCCAAGCGCGAAAGCGAAGCCCATCAGCAAAGACCCCGTATATCCCCCGCCCAGCGTCCGCATCGAAAAGCGCTTGTGGTAATTCAGCGGGTTAAGTCGGACCAGGCTGGTCATATGCACGCCCAGCACCATCATCACCACGCCGAAGATCTTTAGCAGTATCTCTTTGTGGGCCGCCAGCAGATCTCCCATGGCGGAAGCCGCCGCGCCCATGACCGAGAAGGAGAGCGAAAAACCGGCCACGAAAACCAGCGCGTTGAGCACCACTTTTTTTGTGGCCACCCTGGCGTCGCCCTTCAGAAGTTCGCTCGCGGAGAAGCCCGAGAGCATCGAGAGATAGCCCGGCAGCAGCGGCAAGACGCAGGGCGTGAAGAACGACATGAGACCGGCGCCGAAAGCGGTTAAGTATTGGAGCATGATCTAGATATTCGTCTTGTCGGCGTTCTTCGTCTTCTCTTCTTTTTTCAGCTCTATTTTAAAAACATCTATCTCGCCGAAACCGGCGCTGCGGATGCGGAACAGCACGATGTGTTTTTTTCCGGCCTGGTCCTTAAAGACGGCTTCCACCGTTTTCGAGTTGGCGGGGCCGCCGACCGACCTGTGCTGAACCTTCGCCAGGGTCAGCTTCAGGATCTTGCCGGAAGCGTCGTCTTCCAGAAAGAACGCTCCTTTCAGCGCCGTGTCTTTTTGCACATAATCCTGCACGAACCCCGCCAGATCCTCGTCTGATTCCTGGATATCGGTCTGCGGCTCGTCAGCGTCTGCGGGCTCCTCGGCTTTTACGGTATCCGTGGAAGCCGCCGTTTCGTTCAGGTCGTCGTCCGTCATCGCGCGCAGCTGCGGACAGGCCAGCGCCGCCAACGCGCATATTATTATTAATTTCTTCATTTTTTCTTCCTTGACCCCGCCCCGCGCCCCGCGAGAGCAGGTGTGCGGGCCTCCGTTTTTCAGCCTTTAAGCGGCGGATTTTGCGGAATACAGAATAACTTTCATCGGCGGTTTGTCGGGCGACGGCCAGTGCGCCGTTTCCACATACCGCATCAGCTCTTTCCAGCGCCCCTGGCTTTTAAGTATGAAATCGCAGGCCTCGCGCACCGCCCCCGCGCCGCCCTGTTTCTTCGTTATAAAATGAGAGACCGCTTTGACCTCGGGCAGGGCGTTGGCCGGAGCGCAGGCCAGGCCCGCGCGTTTGAGCACCGGGATATCGGTCCAGTCGTCGCCGACATATGCCACGTTCTCCTCTTTAAGTCCGGTGTCTTTCAGTATCTCCCTAAGCGGATCCAGCTTTGAAAGGAAACCCTGATAAGCGTAGCTCATGCCGAGATTCCGGGCGCGCTCTTCTGTGCCGGGGGATTCCCTCCCGGTTATGACGCCCGTTATGATGCCGAACTGGTTCAAAAGCCGCAGACCGATCCCGTCCAGGGAGTGGAAGGCCTTGAATTCGACCATTTCGCCGTTATGGCCCGGCAGGTAATACATCTTCCCGTCGGTAAGCACGCCGTCGACATCCATCAGGAGGAGCTGTATTTTTTTCGCCCGGGCGATATTCTTTTTCAGGTCCATAATGGTCTCCGTTACTGCCCCGCTTTCCACTGCTCCGCCAGTTCCAGCTCTTTTTTCCTGGAGGCGTAGTTCGCCGGCATGGGCCCCCTGTATTTGAAGAAGAACCATTCTATGGTCTCTTCAAGCCAGACTGATATTTCAGCCGAGCGCCAGCCGAGGGCCTTTTCCGCCTTTGAAATGTCCACTATGAAATCCGACGCGCCGGAAAAGGGCGAGGCGGAAAAATCGAAGGCTTTGGCCTTGAGCCAGGCGTGATCAGGGACCACCAGCTCAGGCTCCTTATGAAGCAGGCGCGCCGAGAACTTTACGAAGTCTTCAAGCGTGATGACTGACGAGTCGCCGATATTGAACGTCTGCCCGCACAAGTCTTGTGAACCGATCAGAAGTTCGAAGGCCCGCGCCAGATCCTTAGAAAAAACGTACCTGGCCGACACAGCGGGGTTGGGTAGGATGAGCGGGCCGCCGTCGCTCAGGCGCAGCCAGTAGGAGTAGGCGCGCAAGGTCTGGTCGCCCGGTCCGATCACCACCGGCGGCCGGACGATCACCGCCGGGAATTTTTTTTCCCTGAAAGCGTCCAAAAAAACTTTTTCAGCGGCGTATTTGCCGGCCGCGTAGTCATAATAGGGTTTCCCCTTCAGACCGGTCCTGACAGGCAGCAGTTCCGTCTGGCTCTCCCTGAATGGCGAGGACGCCCCCTGTAAAACCGAGTAGACCGAAGCGGAGCTGGTAAAGATGTAAAGCCCCGTCCTGCCGTTGAAGACCTTTACGGCCTTTTGCGCATCCTCGGCGGCGTAGCAGATATTGTCTATGACCGCATCCCAGGTGTTCACGGCCATCCGCGCGAGGTCTATTTCCACGGTCCGGTCGCCGCGGCGCTGTACGATATCCAGCGGCAGCCCGTCGATAGGACAGCGCCTTGAAAAAACGGTCACTTCATGCCCGGCCTTGTAAAGAAGCCCGGCCGTTTCTTTGCCGAAAAACCCAGTTCCTCCTAATATCAGTATTTTCATCGGTCCGTAGCACGCGTGGCCCGGCTCTGTATTTACTATAGTATATAAATTTTATTCATTGTGGGTAATTCAATAAGGCGGGAAAAAAGGTGCTCCGCAGATTACGCAGATGGCCGCAGATTTAACCCGAAAGGCGCAGTTGAAGCGGTATGATCGTATAGTTGAGCTGATTTTTTTATTCCGTCATTCCGGCGCAAGCCGGAATCCAGGCCTCGTCGGAATTCGGACACCGGATTCGCCGGTGTGACGAACCAACTGAAACTTTCAGGTTAAGCTTGAAGATCTGTGTTTCGTGTTTTTAAATCTGCGTTAATCTGCGCAATCTGCGGATTTGCCCATATTTTGGTTTAAATATTATAAGTCCGCCTAGTGTAGTGCGTCACAGATAGCTTTACATTTGAAGGCGCAGATTTGAGCAGGATGCGAGGCGCGATGACGATGGCATACTATATGTATGTTGAGGAAGAGCAACGAGGCAGCCTGCCAAAGATGCGCCTCCCCCAGGGGGCTGGCGGCACCCCTTCCAGGGGAATTAGCCACAGGTGGAAACCACACAGTGGTTTCCCCTACGCTTTTGGGCTTCAACTGCGTCGCGAATCGCTTACATAGCGCTGCTATGCCGCGCTCTTCGCTCCTTGTTTCGCTCCAAAACTCGGCCAGTCAAATGTCAAGATATGTGTGACGCACTACACTAGGTGTTTGATTGAATGAAACGGCGAGTTGTGTGCCGGGATCTGTATTATGGTTAACTTGGGTTAACCAGGGGGGGCTTTTTTCTTTCGGGCATTTGCGCTATGATGTCGGAGCTTTCCAAATTTTGTGGTATAATGTTATATTGTTAACCTAAGTTAACCATTTAAGCCTGGAAACCGTATTATGGCAGAAAAGAAGGAATTCCTTTCTTTACCGGAAGCCGCCGCCCGGCTGGGTATCTCGCGCATAGCCGTATTTAAGAAAGTTAAAAAAGGCCAATTGGCGGCCATCCGGATAGGCCGCAACTGGGCCGTTCCGGCGAGCGCGCTTGAGATTCCTGGGGCTGCCGCCGTACCGCCTTCCCAGGCGCTAGAGATTAGAAGCGCTTCTCCGCTCCCCGGTTTGGCGCTCCCCGAAAAAGCGCGGAGCCGGCGCCAGGCCGTCGTTCCGGAGGCGCCTCCCCCCAAAAAAGATTCCATGGATGATATAGGCTGGGATTAGCCGGGACCGCGACCGAGAAGGGTGGCAAAGCGTTACTGGCCTTGATCAGTATTGTCCGCGTTATCATTCGACGCAGGCTGGACCGGGACCCCTGACGGGTCTTTGAAATCCAGAGTATACCTCCGCCATTTGCCCTTTACATACTTGACTCCCATGACCAGCGTAGCGCCTTTGGTCATCTTCATCGTCAGGTAGTTGGCGGTAAGACCATGGGCCTTGCACACATCCGGGAAAGAGCTGCATGAAGAATAGGTAATGTCCGCCATAGCGCCATATTTGCTTTCCACCTGTTTCAAGAATACGTGTATCTCTTTTTTCAGCGCCGCCTGGCGCTCCGCCGGAAGGCTGGCGAGATCTTCGGGGTCGGGTTCGGAAACCGCGGTTTCATCTGCGCCTCCGGCTATCGCGCCGGGTTTTAGCAGCGCTTCTTCCGGAGCGATCGCGGCGTCATCCACCGAAACTAACTTCTGGTCCTTTCCGTTAAGTTTATCCGCGACCACTGATTTAACAAGGTCCGGCGCCTCATTCGCAACAGCTACAGGATCATTCGCCACAGCTGCGGAGCCAGAGGGATCGTCTGTCGAGGGCTGATCGCCGCTGTCTGCTTCGGCGCGGGGCTCCCTGACCGTCTTGGCGGCTTTTTTATCCGTCTCCGCTTTAGCAGGTTTGGAAACTTCGGGTGTCGAGGAACCGGAAGCGGCGGCCTTGGCCGCGGCGGCGCCGCCCGACATCTTTGAATTATAATTGCTTTGCGCGCCCGCCCTCGCGCTCTCAGCGCCGCCGCCGATAGCGCCGCCGGCGCCTTTTCCCGGGAAGCCGGACAGGCCGCCGTCTTTCTGAAGCTTGCCGCCGCCATAGTCCGTTGAGCCGCCAGCTGTCCCTGCGGGAGATCCTGAATTTGCGCTGTTATTCAAAGGAGCTCCGCCCGCCGGCAGGGAGGCGTAATTCCGCGGTGCTGCCGCCGCTCCGTTCGAAGCCGGCCCGCCGAAAACCGGGCGCGGCCCCGGAGCGGATGCGGCGGCGCCCGTGGGCACGTTTCCCGCAGCCGCGCCTTTCTGCGGGCCTTCACGGGATGAATTTTTTATCGCAGCTCCGTCGCGGCCGCCGCCCGCAGCGGAACCTCCGCCATATGAGCCGTCGCCCGAGCCGGATGAGGGCGCGGACTCCTCGTCAAAAAGCTTCGCGTAATTTTTTTTAAAATATTTCTCGAACGCGTCCCCCTCCGGATCCCCGGAAGGTACGGCGTCTTCGGGGCGGCTCCGCGCGGTCTTGGTCCGGCGCGCGGCGGAAGGCTGTTTGCCCCCTCCCGAAAAGATATCGTCCAGGAACGTTTCCGCTTTTTCCTTTATTATTTCCCCGCCCTTTTCGACATCGCCGAAGTAAGTCGACGCCTCCGCCGGCGCGGCTCCGCCGGCGCCGGGCTCGAAATGCAGCCGCTCGCTTTCGCGCGAATTCCTCCCGACGTCAAGCAGCAGAAGGAAGCCGCCCGTAAAAAAAAGAAGGAGGGCCGCGGCGAAGGCGATCAAGGGCGTTTCGGATCTATTTGCCATAACTGTCCCGCCGAAAACTGTCCAGGGCTTTCCAAAGATCTAAAGCGGCGGCCGGGCGCGCGCTCTTATCCAGGGAAGCGGTGAAGTGTAAGCGGTTCATATAGTATATAGGGTTTTTTGTTCCGCCGCCAGTGCCAATATAACTTGGTATCAGGCAGAAAACGGTCGAACCCGGCTGTGAGGGTGCCGGCGATCGCCGTTTCGCTATCTTGCGGCCCTGAGAGTCAGTACCACATCGGCGAGAAGGCGAGGAAGCGCGCCAGCGGGAATTCGGTGTACGGCCTGTCGTCGGTAACGGGCGGATACTGCGCGATATCGGCTTCCACCTGCGCATTATCCATGAACCTGTAGGACCTTATGAATTCCGCGGAGGCTGGCGGGATGTCCAGGCGCACGTTTCCTTTCTTTATCCGCTCTTCCAATTTTTTTGCGTCCAGGTCCAGCTCGCTGTTGGATGCCAGCACGAGGAAGCCGGGCAGTTCGGGGAAATTCCACACGTTCGCAAAAGGAAAAACCGCCTTAACGCTTTTAAGTATCATGAAGTAATCGCTTTCAAAGCAGGGTTTGGGTATCCAGAGGCTCAGGATGCCGGTTTGCGCGAGCCGTTTGTGCGCCAGCTCGAAGAAATCCTTGCTGTAAACGTTCACCGCGCCGGAACTGTAGATTGGCGGCGTCACGTCGATGACTATCGCGTCATAGACCTTTTTTGTCCTTAATAATTCGTTCCTGCCGTCGTTCAGTATCAGGCGGAATTTCCCGCCGGCAAGCAGCTTGTCCCAGATCGGGATGAAGAGATGTCCGGCTTTGGCCACCGACGACACCAGTTCCGCCACATCGACGTGCACGCCGTGTATTATGCCGGAGCGCAGCGTGTTACCCGCGCCAAGTCCTATGATGAACATTTCTTTAGGGTTTTCCTGGAACAAAAGCGGGAAGTGCGACATCAGCCTGCCCGCCGAGCCGTTGCCGGAGACCGCGAAGCCGTTTATGTACAGCATCTGGCGCTTCCCTCCGTCGGCGAAGCGCACGGTGACCGCGCCCGCTTTGTCCTCGGCCTGGAAGACTATCTCGCCGGGCAAATTATGATTTAGGCGGTTGGAGATGATGCTCAGCACCGGATCGGGGACGATGAACGCGACCGCCGCGGCAATGACCGGCGCCATCAGCCAGATCCCGAACCTGCGCTTTTCCGCCTCTCCCGCAAGACCGGCCGCCAGGGCTCCCGTCAAAGCCGTAATGATGGCGATAAGAATGAAACTGAATTTGGTTCCCAGCAACGGGATAAGAACGAAACCGGCGACCAGCGAACCCATTATCGTGCCGAGCGTATTGGCTCCGTAAAGCGCGCCAACCGCTCCGCCTATCCTTCCCGAGGCTTTTATCCCTTCCTCTACGGCGACGGGGAAGAAAAAACCCATGCACAGCGTGACCGGGAAGATTATCAGCCCCGACCAGCCGAAGAGAGTCAGGATGTCGGAAGCCCGCGTGATAGGAGAATAGAGATATTTTGCGTCCATGGTGGTGCGGCCGACCAGCCAGAAAACCCCGAAGCCCGTCAGGGCCAGCGCGGCGGTCACGGCCTGGGTTTTGGCCAGCGTCAGGAACGGTTCGTCGAGGCCCGTCATGCGGTGTCCGGCGTATAGGCTGCCGAGGGCGATGCCGGCCAGGTATACGCCCAGCATTGACGAAAATGCGTAGACCGAGTTGCCTATGGTAAGCACCAGCATCCTGGCCCAGAGCACTTCCATGGCCAGCGCCGCAAAACCGGAGAGCCCGAGCATAAGGGCGAGCCGGGCGTAACGGGCGCGGTTTTCAGTCGGAACCTTAGACGGCGCCGGCTCGCGCCCGGCGGACGGGGTTTCCGCCGGCGAGAAGGCAAATACGCGCATGGCTATGAGTATATTGAGCGCGGCGGCAGATAAAACCGTGCCGGTTTCGCCGAGATGCCCGATCAGCAGAAAGCCGGAGAGCAGCACACCGATAACGGCCCCGAAAGTATTGAGCGCGTAAAGTTTGGAGAGTTTCCCCCCCGCGTCCGACAGTCCGGAGGAAAGATAGCGGGTGAGCAAGGGCAAGGTGGCGCCCATCAGTATGGTCGGCGGAAGCAGCGCCGCCGATGCGACTCCCATTCTTATGAGGCCGCGCGTAATATCCGCGGCGATCCGCCCGCCGTCCGGCAGCAGACCCGCTATAAGACCCGGCAGACCGGTCATTACGAAAGTTGAAGCTATTGCCAGAACGCCGACAGACAGCTCTATCCAGGCGTAGGTTTTTAAGGCGTTCTTTACCGAATCGGATCTCCTGCCAGCCAGCCAGGCGCCAAGCGCGAGCCCGCCCATGAACACGGCCAGCACGGTGCTGGTCGCCTCGAGCGTGGTGCCGAACACACGCACGAGCATTCTAAACCACACTGTTTCGTATACCAGTCCGCTTATGCCCGAAAGGAAGAACAGAAATGGGATGTTTATGTTTTTTTTAAACAGGTCTTTCATTATGGCTCCGGCGCCGATATATAAGATATATAGTGTAGCATCTCGCAAATGGCTTTACTTTTGACTGGCCGAGTTTTGGAGCGAAACAAGTAGCGAAGAGCGCGGCATAGCAGCGCTATGTAAGCGATTCGCGACGCAGTTGAAGCCCAAAAGCGTAGGGGAAACCACTGTGTGGTTTCCACCTGTGGCTAATTCCCCTGGAAGGGGTGCCGCCAGCCCCCTGGGGGAGGCGCATCTTTGCCAGGCTGCTTCGTTGCTCTTCCTCAACATACATATAGTATGCCATCGTCATCGCGCCTAGCATCCTGCTCAAATCTGCGCCTTCAAAAGTAAAGCCATTTGCGAGACGCTACACTAGTATTGTAAATAATTATTATCGGAAAGAATATATTATATTTTCCCCTTGGCGCTGCTTCTAAGGTTTCAAATGCGGGAAGTTGACATGATGCGAAGTGCTTGACCGGTCATAAAAGGCGCAAGACCACATCAGAGCAGACGCGGCAATTTACATGGATAGACAGGATATGCAAGATAGGATCAAAAATCCGACATCCTGTTCATCCTGTATATCCATGTTAAATTCTGTCGGATATTCGGATTTATTAGCCTGAATTCCGCAGTTCACAATGATTTTCATTTAAAAAATCAGGTGGCAATATTATTCTAAAATTACTATTGACAAGATTGAATATGTGTGTTATAATTGTATTAAATCAATATAGTAATTAATAAAATCAATGTAAGGATTAATAAAATGAATATTCCTAATAAGTGCCCATCATGCAGCGGCAAGATCATCGTAACAGAACTTTGTTGCGATGAGTGTAAAACCTCCATCAAAGGGAACTTTGTGCTGCCGGAATTTGCATGCCTTAGCGAGGAGGACGACCATTTACTGAAAGTCTTCCTATCAGCCAGGGGGAATATCAAGGAAGTTGAGCGATGCCTGGGCATTTCCTACCCTACGGTGAAGTCGCGTCTGGAGACCATGCTCGCGAAACTAGGCTTAGGCCAACTGCAAAGCCAAGTCAAACGCCGCAGGCTGGAAATAGTGGAAAAATTGGAGCGGGGGGAGATCCCCGCTCGCGAAGCCATAAAACTGCTCAACGAACTGGAAGCATAAAAGAGGGAAACATTATGAATGAAGAAAAAATGAAAATACTCAAAATGCTGGAAGAGAAAAAAATCTCTTCAAGCGAAGCGATGGACCTGCTGGAATCGCTGTCCCGCCTGGAAGGGAAAGAATCCCGCTCCACCAAGAGCGGGGGGAGATTCCTCAAGATACGGGTATACGAGAGCGGCGCCGCAGAAGCCAAAGTCAACGTAAACATACCGATAGCCTGGTCCAAGTTCATGGCGCCCTTCATTGAGCAAAAGATCGGCGAAAAGCTGAGGGAAAAGGGGTACGAGATGGATGTGGAGAAAATCCGGGAGGCGCTTGAAGTTGGCGATGTGGGCAAGATCATCGATATCAACGACGGCGGCAACAAGGTGGAGATCTCTATAGAGTAGCGGTGCTCACGCGGCTAAAGTTTTAAATTCTAATTCCTATAGGAGGCATTTATGTTCGCGTTCAGCATGAGGAAATTTTTCTGGGGTCTTTTGGTCGTGGCTGTGGGATTACTGTTGTGGGCCCATAATTACGGCTTGGTGGTTTTTTCATTCAGCTTTTCCAAAGATTGGCCCCTGATCGTGGTAGTGGTCGGGCTCATGAGCATCTGGCGCGCTCTTTTTGGGCGGCACTGGTGGGCCTCCAAGTGCGACTGCGATTCGCACGAGCGCATTCCGTCCGATGCTAGAAAGATACTGGAAGAGGTGGAGAAGGGGAATATAAGCGCCGAAGAAGCTGCAAAAAAAATGGACGGCCGCCGATAACCGATTTAACCATCGGACAAGAGCATGCAAAGCGGGGGCGGGGAATTTAAACCCGCCCCCGAAATCTACGGTTTACACGTGAAAACTTTGAGCTCGCTAAAAACACCATGAAAGGGCATAGCGGGGGGTTTAGCGCACCCTGGCCCAATGCCGAAGGCAAACCAGCCGCCGAGACCGCAAGTTTGCACGTGAAAACATTACTACCCGCATCCCAGGTCATAAACCATCCCACCCGAACCAACCAACACCAGATAACGGGCCCACCGCTGATTCAATGCCTACCGGTTTTCGCCCCATCCCGACATTTACGCATACTTTCCCGTTAGCCTTACAACTCTAACCAGTCAGGCTGATTCGGCGGCCCGGCACCCAGACCTATCAACCCGGATCCCGCGTTCGTCGCAAAGCGTAAAAACCGGCAATAACCGCGGCAGGCCAACCCCGTATAGCGTTCAATTATTTGACTGAAACTTCTATTACAATGTGTGTACAGCAAAGCCCGTGACCGCCATAACTGGCGCCCCTGGTTCTCAGTTCAAGGCCGGCAACGAACAGCTTCTTACACGGTATGAGAGTTTCCACGTGAAAACATACCGCGACGGTACAGCACTCGAAAAAACCAATCACCAGACCAATAGTTTGCACGTGAAAACCATTAAGACAATTTCAGCAAGCATCCGCATATACGCATAGCCTGCTGCATCAACAACAAGACTTGACTAGACCCTATAAATGGTATAGAATGAGCATATAGCGTTAATCTTCCCAACAACTATCCGGAGAGAACATGGCTGAAATAATAGCGATAGCTAATCAGAAAGGGGGGGTGGGGAAAACCACGACCACTATCAATCTGGCGGTAGCTCTGGCCGCTTTCGATTGCGAAACCCTTCTTATAGACTTTGACCCTCAAAGTAACGCCACTTCCGGGTTGGGAGTGGATATCACTAAAAGGAATAATAATATATATGATGTGTTATGCGGGAAGGCGCAGATAGAAGACGCCGTCAGGCAGACCTCGGTGGAGTGGCTGGACATTGTTCCCACAAGCCACAACCTAGCCGGAGCCGAAATAGAACTGGTCAGCGAGTTCTCCCGGGAATCCGTTCTCAAGCGCTCGCTGAATAAGCTGCGGGATATGTATAAATTCATAATTATCGATTGCCCGCCTTCCCTCGGCCTGCTGACCATTAACGCCCTGAACGCTTCCGATACGGTCATCACCCCGGTGCAGTGCGAATACTACGCTATGGAGGGTCTGGCCTATTTTATGAATACCGTGGAGAAGATCCGCCAGGCGCTCAACCCGAACCTAAAAATAGACGGCGGCATCATCACGATGTATGATTCCAGGATCAACCTGGCCAACGAGGTGAAGAAAGAGATCTCCAAGTACTATGGCGACAAGCTCTACAGCACTGTGATCCCCAGGAACGTGCGGCTGGCGGAAGCCCCCAGCTTCGGGCAATCCATCTTTGTTTATGATCCCAGCTCCAGAGGTGCATTGGCCTATAAAGACCTGGCCATAGAGTTCCTTGGCCGCCGCGGCATTAATACCGACGCTTATAAAAATTCGGCCCTTTATGTGATGGAAGAATCTCATATGGATTACGATATGGGCGGCTGAATATATAAAAGTCATGCGCAATAACAACAATTTGGAGGAAAACAACAATGAGACAAGCTTTAGGCAAAGGAATTGACGCTTTAATTTCCAAGGTGCAGAATAATGACATTTCCAACGATATGGTGCAGAAGATCCAGATCGATACCATACGCCCTAACCGCTGGCAGCCTAGGAAAGCTTTTGACGAGGCGACGCTGGCCGAACTGGTGCAGTCCATAAAAGAGCATGGCCTTATTCAACCCATCAGCGTTTGGAAGGATAGTGACGGAGCTTACGAACTCATCGCCGGCGAGCGCCGCTGGCGGGCCTGCAAAACCGCCGGCATGAAGGAAATAGAGGCTATAGTTAAGAAGGACCTTTCCGATCAGCAGAAATTCGGGTTGTCTCTGATCGAAAACATACAGCGCGAGGACCTGAACGCCATAGACCACGCCCTGGCCTATAAGCAGCTCATGGACGAGTTTTCCATCTCCCAGACCGATATAGCCCGGAAGCTCGGAAAGTCAAAGTCGGCCGTCTCCAACACTTTAAGGCTGCTGGAGCTGGATGAGGAGATCCAAAAAGGGATACAGACAGGCGCCATCAGCGAAGGCCACGCCCGCGCGCTCATCTCCATCCCGGACAAGGGCAAGCGCAAAGAAGCATACGAGCGCATCCTCACGCACAAGATCTCGGTGCGCGAACTGGAGGCCTACGCCCAGAATTTTCATGAGCGGCGGCCGCGCGCCAAGTCTTCCGCCGGAGCCCGGCGCAAGAGTCCGGAGATAGCCGACCTGGAAGCGCGGCTTGAGAAACACCTCGGCACCAAGGTCGAGATCTCTCCCGGCGGCACCCCGGAGAATGGTAAAATAACCATACATTATTACTCGCTGGACGATCTCGATAGAGTGACACGTATTCTTAAAAAGTAACATCGTATGGCGCGGCCGGTAGAAAAATGAGAATATTATTTTCGCTTTTGTTCCTGATAAGCGGCACCGCGGCCGCGCAACCCGCCCCGGCGGCACCGGCCGAGGCGGAGAAGGGAACGGCATACGCCGTGAAGTCTCCGGTCCCGGCCTATTTCGCCCTTACAAAGGACGTCAGCCGGTTCTACATGTATGCCAACGGCGGCTTCAACGCGGACTGGTACGTGGGATACAACAACAGCTGGATAGTAAAGCTTCCGCCCGTACCCGTCGGCACCTACGCCAAGGCGTATATCGGCGCCAAGCTGGGCCGGGCGAAGATAATGTCCTGGCCGCAATCATGGGACAAGACGCCCATCCCCGGCAAGATCTACATGGCGGTCAATCAGGAGCCGAGCTTCTCGTCGGATAATATGTACTTCCTGGCGGAGGCGGCCGATCTGCCCCTTGAGCCGCTGCCCAACGATTCCCTTGAGGGAGTGGATTCCGCCAAATGGTTCTGGACCGAGATCCCTCTCTCCCGCATCTCAGCCGAGAAGCCTAATTACCTGGCGCTCTGGTCGGCTTCCCGCTATTTCACCGCCAGCTCCAGCGCGCCCATCGTCGCGGCGGCGCTTTCGGACGACAAAAACGAGAACGTCTGGCTGAACCGCTCGATCCGTGGAAACCCGCCGTCGGGCCCGGACGTCCTCGAGACGCCTATCTCAGGCCTTAAGCCCGCGCTGGCCTTCAAACTGGTGCCTCAGAACGATTACAAGGTCTTTATCAAGGGCTTTATGGCCGAACTGGATCCCGCGAATGTCATGGTCTCTTTCTCCACTATAGGCGAGGACGTGCGCGCGGCCTGGATAGAGATGTCCTACGACAAATTCGAGTGGTCGCGTGTCAGCCGCTACATGTATCGCGCGCCGTATTTCTATTCACTGTCGCGCGAGGACCTTTCAAAGGATATGTTCTATCTGCGGGCCGCCGCGGTGGACGGCCTCGAGAACACTGGCTACTCTAAGGAGATAACTATCCCGGCCGAGCAGGAAGCCGCCCCCGCGGCGCCTGCGCGCCAGTGACCTGCGGTTAGAGAAGTGATATATTCCTATTACGATATCGGATCGGCCGCAAAAAACGCAGAAACGTAAAACGGAAAGGTGTAATATCACACGAAGCCACGAAGGCACGAAGAAGAAATGCGGAAAGGGAATGGGGATTAAACACGAAGGACACAAAGTTCGGAATAAATAAAGACATTAAGTTTTCCAGCCAGTATCTTCGTGATCTTTCCGCGCAAAACTTTGTGACCTTTGTGGTTAAATCGGGAAACCTTGTGGCTTCGTGGCTTTGTGTGAGAAATACTTCCTGGATTTTTATGCCGAATGGGGTTAGATTAAAAAAAGTCCGCTAAAGAGCTTTATTTATGCCTGAAAAGATAAACGTCGCCGTAGTAGGAGCTTCCGGCCTTGTGGGCGGGGAGCTTTTAGCGCTGCTTGAAAAACGCAAATTCCCGGTCCGGATTTTTACGCCGTTCAGTTCGGGGAGAACGAACACGTCGGTAGTTTTTCAGGGGAAAGAATACGTCTGCCGGAAGCCGACCCTTTCGGCGCTGAAAAGATCCGGCCTCGTATTTTTCGTATCCACCGACGAGGTTTCGGCCCGGTTCGCCAAAGAGCTCTCCGACTCCGGCGTCTGGTGCATAGACGATTCCTCGAAGTTCCGCCTGGATAAAAGCGTTCCGCTGATCATCCCCGAGGTCAACGCCTGCGCTATTAAGCCCGGCGACCGTCTCATTGCCGGGCCCAACTGCACGCTGACCGGCGCCGCGGTCGCCCTGAACGACATCCATAAAGCGCTCACTATCGAGGAGCTAAGAATAGCCACCTATCAGGCGGTATCCGGCGCGGGAAAAAGCGCCATAAAACAGCTGGAGAAAGAGCTCGGACATTATTTAAAGCACGGAGAGGTGCCCGACCTTAAAGACCGAGAATTTCCGCGCGCCATAGCTTTCAATTTGTTCCCGCAGGTCGGAGGTTTCGACAAGAACGGCATGAGCGTGGAAGAGGCGAAGGTGGAGGCGGAATTAAAGAAGATCTGGGCCTCGCCGGGTATGAAGATCAGCTCCACGGCCGTGCGGGTACCCGTACTGAGGGGCCATTCTTTAAGCGTCTGGGTGAAGACCGCCAAAAAATGGGATCTGCGCAGGCTTGAGGAATTACTGTTAAAGACACAGGGGCTGGAATTCGCCAAAGATCCGTACGCATATCCCACGCCTCTCGACAGCGTGAAAACAATCGGCGTGAAAGCCGGCCGCCTGCGGGCGTCCAGGACCTCGCCTAACGAATTCCAGCTTTGGATCGTTTCCGATAATCTGTATAAGGGCGCAGCCCTTAACTCGGTGGAGATCGCGGAATATCTTTTAGCGCGCGGTCTACTGAAACAGCCGAAGGGTTAAAATGAAAAGAATTATTTTAACGCTGACGTTCGCGGCCGTCTGCGCGGCTTGCGGGAAAAAGGTCCCGCCTCCGGAAAACGCCCCCTCGCCGAAAGCGCTGGCTGGTGAATTATCCGGCGGCGCGGGCGTGGCCGGGTCCACCACGACCTCGCTTCTGGACATGCCTGGCGAATACGTAAAGAACACAGTGGGCCAGGTTGCGAAAGCCAAGGCCGCGAAGGCATTGTACGAAGAGGCGGCCAAAGCGCAGACTAAAAACCTGAACCTGAACGAAAACGGCGGGAATTGAGCGTTCAAATGAAAAATCTAAGGGCGGCCCTGACGCCGCAGGCAATATCGGAGCTTTTATGCTGACAGGACATGGCGGCCTCCCCGGAGCAGCCGGGAACATGGGCGGATATCTCCCGGTCCTGTTCTTAGCGCTGGTGGTCGCGCTTGCGATCGGCGGAGCGGTCTATTTTTCTTATAAAAGGAAGAAAGATCTGGAACGGCTCGCGCTCTCGGCGGGTCTGGCCTTTGACGCTGACGCGGCCGAACTTCCTTACCTGGAAAACAGCGGCATCGATCTTTTTAATCTGGGCCATTCCAGAAGATCCTCGAACTTGATCATCTCCTTCGGCACCGGAGCCGAACGGGTTTACTTTTTCGATTATTCATACGTCACCGGGTCGGGGAAGAACCGGATCACACATAGTTACACCCTGGCCTTTTTTGAGTTTTCACGGTCCCTCTTTCCCAGGTTCGCGCTGCGCCCGGAAAACTTTCTGGATAAATTAGGCGAGATGATAGGCTTCGAGGACATAGACATAGCCGGTTTTCCGGTCTTTTCCAAAGAATATAAGCTTAACGGGCCGGATATCGCGGCCGTACGCGCCTTCTTCGGCCCGCGGGTCGTCAGCTACTTCGAACATAACCTTGGCTGGCGGGTTCAGGCCGCCGGGCAGCGCATTATAGCTTTCAAAAAAGAAAAAGTAGTTCCGGCCGCCGGGTATCAGGCCTGGATGGAAGAGGCGAAAAACCTGGTTTCGGCTTTAACCGAATAGGCCGGCTGAAATTTCAGCGCGAATGTGACACCACTATGAAACAAATAATGAATAGCGCGCAAGCGCTCTCTGACCAGGACCTTTACCTCTTTAATGAGGGCAATCACGTGCGGCTGTACGAGAAGCTGGGCGCCCACCAGGCCTCTGACGGCAATGCCGAAGGGACGCGCTTCGCGGTCTGGGCGCCCAATGCCGCGGCCGTTTACGTGATGGGAGATTTCAACGGGTGGGATAAGACCCGCGACCCCTTGAAACAACAGGGCGGATCCGGCATCTGGGCCGGCTTTATCCCCGGAGTTAAAAAGGGCCACAATTACAAATATCACATAGTTTCCAGATACGCCGGTTTCCACGGAGAAAAAGCCGACCCGATGGCTTTCGCCTCCGAAGTCCCGCCTAAGACCGCGTCCGTGGTCTGGCCGCTGGACTACGTCTGGGCGGACGGCGACTGGATGGGCGGCCGTGGCAAGGCCAATAATCTGAAAAGTCCGGTTTCGGTCTACGAGGTGCATTTGGGCTCGTGGCGCCGCGTTCCGGAGGAAGACAACCGGCCGCTCACCTACCGCGAGCTGGCGGAACAGCTGCCGGAATACGTTAAGCAAATGGGGTTCACGCACGTGGAGCTGATGCCGATCACCGAGCATCCTTTCTACGGCTCGTGGGGCTATCAGACGATAGGCTATTTTTCTCCCACCAGCCGCTACGGGACGCCACAGGACCTGATGTCCCTGATAGACCGGCTCCATCAGAATGGCATCGGCGTGATACTCGACTGGGTGCCGGCGCATTTTCCCGCGGACGCGCACGGCCTCGAATATTTCGACGGCACGCACCTTTACGAGCACGCCGATCCCAGACAGGGCTTTCATCCGGACTGGAAGAGTTCTATCTTTAATTTCGGGCGCAACGAGGTGCGCAGCTTCCTGCTCAGCAGCGCCTTGTTCTGGCTGGATAAATACCACGCCGACGGACTGCGTGTCGACGCCGTGGCGTCCATGCTGTACCTCGATTACTCGCGCAAAGCCGGCCAGTGGGTGCCGAACCGCCACGGCGGCAACGAAAATCTGGAGGCCATCGCCTTCCTGAAGCAGTTCAACCACGTAGTGTACGAGAATTATCCCGACGTGCAGACGTTCGCCGAGGAATCCACGGCCTGGCCTATGGTCTCGCGGCCGACCTATGTCGGCGGCCTGGGTTTCGGCCTTAAGTGGGACATGGGCTGGATGAACGATACGCTCAAGTATTTATCCAAAGACCCGGTCTATCGCAAGTACCACCATAACGCGCTCACCTTCCGCTCGCTTTACGCGTTCAGCGAAAATTACATGCTTCCGCTGTCCCACGACGAGGTGGTCCACGGCAAAGGCTCCCTGCTCGACAGGATGGCCGGCGACGCCTGGCAGAAATTCGCCAACCTGAGGCTTCTTTACGGCCTGATGTTCGCCACCCCGGGGCAAAAACTGATTTTTATGGGCGGAGAGTTCGCGCAGTGGCGCGAGTGGAACCATGACCGCAGCCTCGACTGGCATCTGACGGAGCACGGGCCGCATTCGGGAATGCAGAACTGGGTAAAGGACCTTAACCGCATCTACCGCGCCGAGCCGGCTCTGTACGAACTGAACTGCAATCCCGCCGGCTTCGAGTGGATAGACGCGAACGATTCGCAGCAAAGCGTGCTGGCCTTCCTGAGAAAAGGCTCGGACGGCTACGGCACGATCCTGGCGGTCTGTAATTTCACGTCGGTGCCGCGGTCCGATTACAGGATCGGAGTTCCGCACGGCGGTTTTTGGAAGGAGCTGCTGAACAGCGACGCCGCGGACTATTGGGGCGGGGGCATGGGAAATCTGGGGGGTTCCGACGCGGAAGAGATCTCTTCGCACGGGCGGCCTTATTCCCTGCGCGTGACGCTGCCGCCGCTGGCCGTGGTTTTCTTTAAAGGCTGACCGGGCGCGGATCGACGGCCGCGAAGGTCAGGCTAGCGTGATAACTATAAACACGCACACGATGGCCATCAGCGCCAACCCGCCCAGGAAAATGAGATCGGAAACTTTTTCCAGGACAAGCCTTCGCCTTCGCTCCTGAGTTTTTATCGATACATAGGAAATAACGCACGAACAAAGAAAAATCATGGCGTCCAGGGCCGTGATCTCGTCGGCCCAGGTCTCGGACTTTTTTAAGGCCGTGATCATGTTTATGATCCCGATGACCGTCAGGCATACGCCCACCATGGCGGCGGAAACAGAAAAGATGTGGATCGCGATATTCTCTTCCTGTTTTTCAAGATAGGTTTCTTGTCGCATTGCCCGGCCTCTGTTACCTCGAAAACTTCAGTTGACACGTCACACCGGCGAAAGCCGGTGTCCAAATTCCTACGGAGATTGAAACTTTCAGATCAGCGGTTATTCCCTGCGCGCCGGAACCAGTTAAGGCGGCCCGGCTCCGTGAACCGGGTCACTCGTAGCGCAGCGCTTCTATCGGCGACAGCAGCGAAGCCTTTTTCGCAGGCCAGAAACCGAACACTACTCCCACCGTGGCTGAAAATCCGAAAGCCAGAGCGACCGAGAACGGCGATATATAAATAGCCCAGCCGGAAAACTTCGATAAGAGCATGGATGAGCCTGCGCCCATTATTATGCCAAGCAGGCCGCCGATCACCGAAATGATGATGGCCTCTATCAGGAACTGCAGCAGCACCGCGCGCCTGGTGGCTCCTATGGCTTTGCGCAGGCCTATTTCCTTGGTGCGCTCGCTGACGCTTACCAGCATGATATTCATGATGCCGATGCCGCCGACGATCAGGGAGATGCCGGCTATGATGCCCAGCAGCGTGCTGAAAGTTTTGATAGTGCCGGTCAGCATCGACTGGAGGTCCGCCATGTTCATGAGGGAAACATCATCATCCTTGTATGCGGGAATGCCGTGCCGTTTGCGCATCAAGGCCGTTATAGCGGTCTGCACTCCGGGCATTAGTTTATAATCGGAGACTTCCACCCAGATAGAATCCACGTATTGCTTGCCCAGGAGAACCTTCATGGCCGTGCGCAGCGGAACGATAACGACATCGTCCTGGTCCTGAAAACCCGAGGCGCCCTTCATGGGCAGCACGCCGATAACGGTGAAGTTCTTCCGGTTGATCTTCATGGTCTTGCCGACAGGATTTTCCTTGCCGAAAAGCTGCGTGGCGACGGTCTGCCCGACCAGCGCGACTTTTTTAAGCTGCATGTCCTCGTCTTCCGAGAAGAAGCGTCCGTAATAGGGTTCCGCGGCGCGCATCGAGGGGTAAACTGCCGTAACGCCCGTGACGCGGCTGCGATAGTTCTGTGAAGCGTAGACCAGCTGCGCCTGCCCCTGCACGTTGGAGTCCGTCCTGGTCACATTGGCGATCATTTTCGGCAGCGCCGCCGCGTCTTCCAGCGTCAGCCGGCTGACGGCGCCCCTGCCCATCGACATGCCGCCGCGGGAAATATTGCCGGGCATGATCGCCAGCAGATTGGTGCCCAGGGAGGACATCTGCTTTTCTATCGCCTTTTGCGCGCCCGTGCCGACGGCCATCATTGCTATGAGCGCGCCGACGCCGATGATAATGCCGAGCATGGTCAGCAGCGAACGCGTCTTATTGCTGACGATGGAACTGACGGAAGAGCCCAGGTTCTCCGCGATCTCGCGCCAGGTAAGAAAGAACGATTTGGGGATCCGGAGATGGGCGTCTTCGTCTTTTTGGGCCGGTTTTTTTTTGGAGGTGTCTTCTATGATCATGCCGTCTTTCAGCTTGATGACCCGGTCGGCCCAGGCCGCGATATCGGGCTCGTGCGTGACGATCACCACGGTTATTCCCTGCTCGTTAAGCTTGCGGAAAATGCCCATGATCTCGTTGGACTGGTCGCTGGCCAGATTGCCGGTGGGCTCGTCGGCGAAAATTATCTTGGGATTATTGACCAGGGAGCGCGCTATGGCCACGCGCTGCTGCTGGCCGCCGGAAAGCTGGTTGGGCCGATGGTCCATGCGGTCCGCGAGACCCACCTGGGCGAGATATTTACCGGCCTCGGTCGGGCGCGCTTTCTCTCCCAGATAGATCTGGGGCAGGGCGACGTTCTCGGCGGCGGTTATTCTGGGCAGAAGGTTGAACTGCTGGAACACGAAGCCCAGTATGCGCGCCCTGAGGTAAGAGAGTTCCACGTCGTCCAGCTCGGAGATCTCGCGTCCGAAAAGCTTGTAGGAGCCGGCGGTGGGTCTGTCCAGCAGGCCGAGAATGTGCATCAGAGTGGATTTGCCCGAACCGGAGGGGCCCATGATGGCCACGAACTCACCCTCTTTTACCGACAGGTCCACGCCCTTAAGTATTCGAAGCGGCTCCCCGCCCATTTCGTAGACCTTGGTTATCCCTTTAAGTTCGATCATAAGCTCAGATCCGTTGTTGTAAGCCGCGGCTTCCAGTATTCGGCAACCGGCCACTGATTACTAACCACTAGTCACTAACCACTGCTTTTAGTGCATGGCCCTGCCGGCGCCCCTGGGCATGTTCGGCCTTGTGGGCATCAGCGGGTTCGAGCCCTGGGCCTGCTGCGGCCTGTAGTTTTTATCTACGTACATCACGGTGTCGCCCTCATCCAGGCCTTTGACCACTTCAACCATATCGCCCTGGTCCAGGCCGGTCTCTATGCGCTGATAGACCGGCTTTTTGTCGGTAACCTCGGTGATAACGGCGGTTTTGCCGGACGGGTCCATGGTCACAGCGGCGGTGGGGATGAGGAGCGCGCCGTTTTTCTTGGCCACCTCGATCTTAATATTGGCGGTCATCTGCGATTTAAAGAAGGACGGCACGTGGTCGGGGCGTATCTTGACCGTGTAGGTGATGACGTTGCTCTGGTTCGTCCCTTCGTCCAGGATCTGGAAAACTTTGCCGCTGACCGGCTTATCGGGATAGGAGTCCAGCACTATAGAAGTCGTCTGTCCTTCCTTAACTTTGCCCACGTCGGATTCATCGACGTTGGCTTCAAGGATAAGTTTGTCCGAAAGAGCGAAGAGCACTGTGGCCTGCCCGACGGTCTGGCCTTCCACCACGTTCTTGAGGATAATAGTACCGTCGAGGGGCGAGACTACCTTGATCGGTTTGTAAGCGTCCAGCCAGTACTTATACTGTTCGTCGCCCATGGCGCGTGCCGCATCGAGGATGGCCACCCGGTCTTGAGAACTCATCAGCGCCAGTTCCTGGCCGGTATGTACGGTATCGCCTTCCTGCACCAGTATTTTTTCTATCCTGCCGGCGGATGAGGGATTTATCTCCACGCGGTTCATCGGGGCCACGGCGCCGGTGGTCTCCACGAACTCGGAGATCGTCTTTGAAATGACGTCAAAACTTGCGTACCGGACTTCTTTTTTCACGGTCTGGGTCTTCCAATAATATACGCCTCCGCCAATTAGGGCTAGCAGTACGGCGGCTATAATGATCTTCTTCATATTCTCTCCTAAAAGTCGATATCTACAGTGTGTCGGTCAAATCTTTGCGACTCAAATCCGGAACTGCTCTCCAGCGCGGCCTTACTGGTCTTCAAGACCTACGCCAAGGAGGTTTTCAAGCGATATTTTGGTCGTTAGGGCGTTCTTGAAATAGGTCAACTGGCTAAGCCGGGAGCTGACCATGCTCTGCTCGGTGGTCTCGAGATCTATAAAGCTCATCTGGCCGGCCTGATATTTTATCTGCGATTCCTTATATCTCTCCTCATCAGCGTTGAGCACGCTCAGGCGGACCAGCGCGGTGTCCTTCGCGTTCAGAAAATCGTTGTAGCCGTTGAGGATATTGTTCTCTAACGAATTCTTCGTATCCTTGAGGGAGGCTTCCGAGCTTTTGAACGCCCACTCGGCGGCTTTGCTGTTATTGGCGTAATAGGTTATACCGTTCGAGAAGAGCGGCAGACTGAGGCTCAGGCCCGCGCTCCAGCCCTGCGCGCCGGAAAATTCCCGGTTGCCGGACCAGCTAAGCGACTGGCTCGCGCCCAGGGTCGGATACAGATCGTACTTTGCCGAAAGCATTTGCTCCTTCTGGCTTTCCAGGCTTTTTTCCTGCAAGACCACCTGGGGAATATTATCGATGATGTTCTTCACGTTCCCGGTATCGAAGGTATAATCCGGAACGGTCAGGGTGGCGCTGGCTATTATGGGCCGGAATTCGGAGATACCCATGCTGTTAAGAAGGTTCAGGCGGGCGCTGTTCAGGCTGCGCTCGGCCTGGAGGACGTCGGATTGGGAAAGGTCGGCCTGTGCTTGGGCGTACAGCATATTGCCGCGCGATTCGCTGCCGCTGTCGTAGTCCAGTTTTACCAGCTGGGCGTTGTTCTTCCTGATGATAAGGATCTTTTCCTGCGTGGCCACGTTCTCCTGGGCATAGACCAGGTTGATAAAAGCGGAATAAAGGGCCTGCCTCAGACCGGCCGATTCGTCCTTGTAGCTCGCGTAAGCCTCGTCATATTTTATCTTCGCGCTTCTTATGGAGGACATGGCTTTCAAATCAAAAAGAGGTTCGCTGGCCTTTATGTCAGAGCTTACTGTATTGCCGATGCTGCCACTCTTGCCCGTCCCCCTTGATATGGAATGCGAGAGGTTTACGGACGGCAGGTAATCGTTAAAACCAGCCTGGTAAAGGTATTTATATTGTTCTATGGCCAGTTTCTTGGCCCTGAGGGCCGGGTTGCCGGTCATGGCCGCCCGGACGCAGTCGGTCCACGTAAGTTCCAGAGGAACGTCCATGGCCGACAGGGGCGGGACCGCGGGGATAAGAAGCAAAAGCGGCAGGAATATTTTTTTCATCATATTGTTAACGCCGGGTGCGCCGTTTTTATTGCATGGGTTAGGGAATAAACTTACTTACCGGTAAATAAATTACTTCAGCTTTTCCTGGCCGGAGAAGGCGCGCTCAAGTTTGAAGCCTTCCAGGATCTCCAGATCTTCGGCGTTCTTCTCTCCAGCTATTATGGAAGCGAGGGCGGACCCGAGGCCCGGCCCCAGCATGAAGCCCTGTCCGCACATGCCGACCGCCAGCGCGTAGCCAGGCGCGGACGCGGGGAAATCGACGATAGGAAAGCCGTCCGGCGTCATCGGGTAAAGGCCGCGCCAGGTGCGGCGCACCTTGATGTTCGCCAGCGCCGGCATAAGGCTTATCATCCGCTTGGAGACTTCCGGCAGGAATTCGGAGGTGGACCGCCTGTCGTCGCCCCAGATCGGCGGGTTGGGAGTCAGGCAGAACACGATCTGCTCCTCGGAATTTTGATAGAAATAGTAGTTCTTGGACTTGTCGCCCGGGCGGATATCCACGACCATAGGCTCGAAGAATTTCCGAACGGGCTCGGTGATGCCGGCCTCGTGGCAGTCCGGTCTGACCGGGACTTTGACCCCCGCCAGGGCGGAAAGCTCCGCGGCGCGCGCGCCGGCCGCGTTGACGGTAAGGGGGGCGAAATACTCGCCTTTGGCGGTACGGACGCCTTTTATGGCGCCATGTTCCTTTATAAAACCGGTTATCTCTTCGTTAAAACGGAATTCCGCGCCGAGCTTCACCGCCCGGGCGTAAAAGGCGTTTATGGAGAGCAGGGGCGAAGCGGAGCCGTCTTCGGGGGAATAGGTTCCGCCCCGCAGGTCTTTTTCCTCTACGCCGGGCACGCGTTTTTTTACCTCATCGGCGCTAATCCAGTTTATATTGAGGCCGAACTTCTGCTGCACCTTGAGCATGTCCCTGAGCAGAGCCTCGTCGCTCTCGGTGTAAACGGGGAAAAGATAGCCGCCTTTAAGCCAGCCGATATCGTCGCCGTGCTTTTTATGCCAGGTCGAAAAGATATCGAGGCTGCGCAGGCACGCTTTGATCTTGGAACCGTCGGAATGGGTGGCCCTGACGCCGCCGATGGCGCACTTGTTCTGCCCCTGCCCGACAGAGGGCCGGGCCTCGATGACCAGCGCGCGGAGCTTTTTCTCCGCGAGGGACATCGCCAGCGGAACGCCTATGCTGCCCGCGCCTATGATTATGACATCGTAAGATTTAACGGCCATATGATCTCCATACATTCAGTGTAAAACGGGAAGCGAAAAAATAAATTTAATTAGAACTCTTATCTGTCATTCCCGCAGTTGTTGGCGGCCTGCCACACCATCTGATGGGGCGGGAATCCATAAATTAAAGGATTGCCGCTTTGTTTAGTGGATCCCCGCCTACTGATTGCGGGGATGACGGTTTACCGGTCTAAATCCCTAAAACCCGCTCCAGGAGGCTTTTTCTTCGGCCTCGGTCCGGCATTTTACGTTGGTGAACGCGCCCAAAGGCACTTCGATGAACAGCGGGCGCTTTGAAAAACCGGTGACATCCTTCAGGTCCACGCCTTCGCTCCTGAAAATGGAAAGTATAAGGTTTTCGCAGGTTTTCGCTCCGCAGGCACCCATGCCGGCGCGGGTCACGGCCTTGAGCTGATTCATATCGCGCACGCCGCCGCGTATGGCGCGGCGTATCTCTCCCAGGCTGACGCGCTCGCAGCGGCAGATGATCACGGAGTCTTCCAGTTCCTTCACCCCGCACTTTGGCCCGATTGGAAAAAGCGCGTGGTTGATGGCGCCGGGGGTTTCAAGGGCCGCTTCCGGCTCGAAAAGGCGCACGGAGGCGATACGGTCCGCTATATCCGGTTTGGCTTTAACGAGGATCAGCAGCGTGTTCTCGGCCTTAAAATCTTTAACGTCCGTGACTTCGGCGCCGCCGAGGTCCGCGCCCTCCCAGTCGGCCAGATTCACCGTGTCGCCTTTTTTTACGCAACCGCGCTCTATCTCGAACGGCACTGCGACCGTGGGCAAATTCTTATCCTTGCGGTAATCCACCAGCGTGACAGCAAGACCGGGGCAGATCAGCAGACACTTAAAGCAGCCGAGGCAGTCGCCGGAGAACTTCGGCACGTCCATGATGGAGGCGCCGGAAAGTTTAATTGATTTTTTCGGGCAGACGGTGACGCAAGGGTTGCAGGGTATCTCCTGGCGGCAGTGCAGCACGGGATAGACGGCGTTCTCGTGCCCTTTCGGTGACGGCCTATGTGTCACGCCGGGGCGCGATTTGAGGACCTCCAGCCGCTCGAACCAGAACTGAGGCACCTCTCCGGCCATGACGCCCAGGCTTTTAAGCACTTTATGCGAGACTATCTTGCCGCTGAACATGGCGGCCGAGGCCTCGGCGATCTCTTCGGCGTCGCCGCATACGAAGGCGTTCATGCCGAACTCGATCGCCTGCTTATGGAATTCGTTCACTGAATTCAGGCCCACGGCGATGAGCAGGGTGTCCGCTTTGAAAGTTTTCTCGGTGCCCGGAACGGGCTTAAAGCTGTCGTCAATCTTCGCGATGGTCACCGTCTCAAGCTCTTTTTCGCCTTCCGCCCGCATGATGGTATGACTGGTGTATATCGGAACGCCCAGCCGTTTAAGTTTATCGGCGTGCACTTTATAGCCGCCGCACTGCGGCAGCGCTTCTATGAGGCCGACCACTTTGATGCCGGCCTGGAGCGCGTGATAGGCCGCGATAATGCCGACATTGCCGCCGCCTACCACGAACAATCTTTTAGCCGGGCGCACCAGATCGCGGTTGACCAGCGTCTGAAAGGCGCCGGCCCCGTATACGCCGGGGAGCGTATTGCCGGGGAAAGCCAGGGTCTTCTCCCTCGCTCCGGTGGCGCTGACCAGAGCTTTGGGGCGTATGAGGAAATATTTATCGCCGTACAGCACGCCGACCTTCTTATCCGAAAAAACGGCGACGCAGGTGGCGTTCAGCCAGATCTTGACCGAGGGATATTCCTTGAGCTGCTCTTCAAGCTTGTCGGCGATATCGATCCCGCGCGTGCCCGCGTAGCAGTCTTCCACCGAACCGAAAAATTTATGGGTCTGGAGCACCAGCTTGCCGCCCAGCTTGTGCTTGTCGTCAATAATGAGCGTGTTCACGTTCAGTTTCCCGAGTTCCGCCGCCGCCGCCAGGCCGGACGGCCCGCCGCCGATTATCAGCGCGTCCACGTCCAGCTCCTCGGCGCGGCCGAACGACTGCACGCAGGCGACCCTTGGCAGCTTCGGGGAGCCTTTCAGCGGAGCCAGTTTCATACCCTCCCGGACCTTGGCCACGCAGGCTTTTACGGGCAGGCCGTCGGCTATGACGGTGCACTGGGCGCATTGCCCGTTCGCGCAGAAGATGCCCTGGGGACTGGAATCCTTCTTATGTTCGCTGAAGATCTTGATGCCGTTCGCGAACAGCGCGCTGGAGATGACCTCGTCCTCGAAAGCTTCGAGTTCGCGGTCCTCAAAAGTGAATTTTATTTTCTTTCTTTTCGCTACCGGCAGGATGACGTGCTTCGTTATTCTTTCCATAGATGGTCCTGGTTAAGGTGGTTGTCTTAATATATATTACAATAAAACACCGCGCGTTAAAAATCTCCGAAAATCAGATAAAACTGATTTTTGGGAACCTCGCGAATGAAGAAATGAAGTTTCACCGAACTTGTGAAAACTTTTGATGAGCGCCGGTATTAATTCCGGAGAGCCCAAAGCCTCCGTTATCGGAGGCTTTGGGAAAACTTCGGCGCGCGCCGAAACGGCTTGGTTTTGGTATAATATAAACAGGAAGCATTTCCGGATAAATAGGGGGATAACAATGAAAAAACTGATCTTAACCGCGGTAATATCGATGTTCTCGGCCAGCGCCTTCGCATCCGCCTTTACGGACGCCGGCTTCGCCAAAGACCTTAATTCCATCGGCTGCACGGCCGTCCAGAACATCAAGGCCGACAAAGCCGAACCGATAAAACCCGCCAAGTACGCGCCCCCCAAGGCGAGCACCTACGTCACCGTCTCAAGCTATGTCAGCCTCACCGGCAACGGATTCATGCCGCAGAACGGCGGCTTTACCTCGGTGAACATGACCGGCTGGGCCACCTTCCGCGACAGCTCCGGCAAGATCACCAGCAACAGCGCCTATATAAACACCACGGCCTCCATGTGGCTCTATCCCAACCAGTTCGCCTCCCAGACCGTGTGGCCCAATATTTCCGTCCAGCTCTACCGTGACGGCAAATATGTCGGCACCGCCAGCGTCTCCGGCAGCATCAATGTCACCGGCTGGCCTTCCGGCAGCTTCGTGAACCTGAGCGGCAGCGGCTACCTGAGCGGCAGCGCCAGCGTGGACGACGCGAGGTAAACGGCGCCCGCTTACTAAAAGGCCGGCTATCCGCCGGCCTTTTTTACGTCCGGAGACTATATACACGATGAAAAAATTCCTCTTATTCTGCGCTGCCCTGCCGGTCTTCTGCGCAGGCCTTCAGGCACAGGCCCCCGGCATGGTCCGGCCCCCTGACGACGCTATCCGGGAACCGCGGATCGCCGAAAGATTCCGCCGGGAGTACGAAAGTCGTTACAAAGCGGACTACGCCTCCGTGATAAGGGAGCTGTCGTTATCCCCGGATCCGGACGCTTCCGCCCTGCTGGCTTTCCTAATGATGACGGACGCCTACAGCTTGTCCGCCTCCGACGCGGCATACGGGCTTGGCAAAAGATTGAAAGATCCGGCCGCCGATCTTTCAGCCCTGGGCTTTCTCAAACTGGGCCTCGGGAACAAGAGCGGATATGTCCGCTTCAGCGCGATCATGGCGGTTTCCGGGTTCCTGATCTCGCCTTCTTTCGACAAATATACGCCGGAATTCGCCGCCGGCAATATAATCCCGGCCGCATCGGAGATCTTAGCGTCCGCCCTAAAAGACAAGGACCGGGACGTGCTGTCCGCGGCCGGGGATCTGGACCGGGATATACAGCACTGGTATAATTTTCAGTCGCCGGCCGCCGCCGCGGAAAAAAGGGCCAGGGAAAAGAGAGAGAAGCGTTCGGAAACCGAAATGTTCCTCGCGTCCCTGTTGATGCCGCTTACCATCCTGATAGGAGGCATCTTCATCGCCTTCTCTAAAGGCGGGATCGCGTACCTGCTGATACGCCCGTCTTCAAGCCTGGCCGGAGCGCTGCACAACGCGATGCAGGTGTTCCGCAGGGCGCCGCTGCTGACGCTGGCTCCCATCGCGTCCGGCACTCTGGTAATGGGCCTTATCTCCTGGGTGGTCTATTCCGCGCTGCATCTGAAAGGCCTTCACTCCGGCATGTCCGACCATGAAGTGCAGAACCGGGCGCTGCTGATGATGATGAGCCCCAGAGTGATCGCCGCCTATCTGGCCGCGGGCTTTGCCATCCTATTCCTTAATTCCATGGTGATAGACGCGCTGGTACACGAGCTGCGCGGGCAGGCGTTCGGTTTTTTCGAGGCCTTCGCTTCGGCCCTGGGGCGGGTCTATCAGATATTCACGCTGAGCCTGATGGTCTTCGGCGGCGTATATGTCCTGCGGATACTGGCAGAAAAACTGAAGCTGCGGCTGGGCGGCTGGCTTGCGCAGGCGCTGGAGCTGGCGCTCACCTTTACGGAATCCGGCATAATGCTCGGGGCTAACTATATGCTGGTGATCATAATGGCCGAGAGCGCCGGGCTTAAAGAGGCGTTCGACCGCACGAAAGAGCTGGTCCGCGGCGGCAGGGGGCCGGCGCTGAGGAGTCTGGTGAGCGTGGCGACCATTAGCTACGAGGGGGCCGCGATGGCCTGCCTGCTGCCGTTCATTTTTTTCATTTCGCTGATACCGGTCGCGCTTTGGCAGGTGGACAAGTATAATTGGGTAACTTCCAAACTGGGGTTCCCCGGTTTGGACGATTATCTGCTTTTCTTCGGGCTGGGGATAGGGGCGAGCCTGCTGTGCGGGACGATCATGCTGTCGATTCTGCAGGCGCTGGAGGGTATTCTGGCTGTGGGGGTGTACTTTAACGACAGGGGGGAGGCGCTGCCGGGAACGATGGGGCCGGCGGACCTGGCCCACTTGAAAGCGGGGACTGTGGCGGCCTGAAATGACGGAGAAGTGGTTGGGGAATGCTGATGGGCTGATCGGCTTTGGGTTAGAGAGCCGCGAGATGTAAAGTCGGGCCTGCGGGGGCATGGGCCGCGTCGGGCACGCTATCGATCACACCGTGATCGCGCTCCCGCTCGCGCTCGGCGCTTACGCAAGCCTCGCACTGCGCGAGGGCCCGCCGAACCCATGCCCCCGCAGGCCCTTCCAAAATACTTACGCACTTGAGCTTTGCCTGGATTACGTCCCACAACAAACAAAAAAATATAATATCTTATCCCACCCATTCATGATACGGCGTATTGACCCACCCATTTAAGGTATATATAAATGCAGATTGTTAAAAATAAGAACTACGCTCGCATTTTTGAAAGCATATATTATGTTTTGGGTATTTTATTTATCTTGATAGCTATGCTGACGTATCCATTTCAGCTTATTTACGAAAAACAAGGAATTAGCTCGGTAATTACCGGATTTCTGAACCCGGTAAATGTACTGCGCGGCTGGATCTTTAACCTGCCTTTCTTAATTTTGGCCATCCTGGCGTTTAGATGGGGAGGTAAATGTAAAAATCATACTCGTGAAGATTTCGTATGCCGTGTCGCGGGTATGCTGTTTGTATTCATTCCGTATTTGGTTTTTACAATAAAGACTCTTATGCTTATCGCGAGCGGTCCCGGAGCATTAATATTTTTCATTCTCTACCCTCTTTCAATGCCTGTTCTCATTCCGGTCTTATATTGGATAGGCTACGCCATTACGAACATAATTTACACAATGATCTATATAGAAGATATTCCATAAACAGGAAATTAGGGGGAATTAGGGATAGACACCTGTTTCCAAAAGCATAAAGGGAAATAAACGAGTGCTTGTCCCGTGTTTTCGAAAACCGATGGCGGACTTGAATAGCCAAAACCATTAATTTCACTCGGCAATGCTTTAGAGGACTGGAGGGGGCGGTTACTGTATGTCTAGAAAAACAAAAAGAATAGATGCCTTTAAACATGAAATTATAAGAGACGCGCAATCGGGTGTTTCTTGTCAGGCGCAATTCTTTTTTACTATAGACCCAGAGAAGATGACCTCACCTCCACTTTTAAAACAAATTCTTGGACTAAATGATCGAGCACTCTCAGGTACTGCGACTCGAGTATTGAATTTACTAGAAGAAAGTATTGATAAGGAAAGCGCCCTTACTTTCAACGACTTTAAGTGGAAGTTAATGGCCTTTTTAGCCATTCAAGATGTCCTTGATGGCTGTGTGTATGAAGGCAATCCCGAACAAAATATGTTCCGTCAGTGGTACTTTTACTTTGAGAGCAAATACATATTAATTGAATTGATTCTGTGTCATTTAAATGGCTTTTATGTTAGTAGCACTGCACTTCTTCGGCATTTTACGGAATTCAATTTGCTTCAGAACTATTTTTATCGCATTTCTCGCGAGAGGAGTTCTTTTGCCGCATTGGAAGAGTATTTCGTGCACAAACATGCTCCTTCATGGAATACATTAATTAATAAGAGTTTGCCGGACGAGCAAATTTCCAAACCTATAAAGAAACGCTTAAGTCTTGGGCTTGATAGTCTTAGTGAGATTGCTGGTCACGCCTATGACATTGAGCAATCTCATCAATACCGAACAGGAACATTTCCAGGAGTGACGTTGCAGGGGTTATACTCTTGGATTTCAATTTCTCTTACGCTAGATTATGTGCTTTGGATGTATCTGGTAAATTTCCCAATGCTTCTGCATCCGGTAGATACTGTCGCTAAATTTGGGTTTAATGGTCCTGTTGGACTATTTATAGATAAATATTCCGGGGAATTAATTAAGAAGAGTATCCCGCCGAGAGATTACGCTGAATTCTTAAATTATGCCAATAATGCTGATCACGTAAAGGAACTTACCGCTTGGCTAGACGGGCATTCGGATTTATCCGATTCTGAAATAATTGAGACTTGGAATGAAAAAGAAGATGGTAAATTCCCCGGGCGGATTCCTGCGTATGTAATAAAAATGGCTAAGCTTCGAGGAATAAGGGAGAGCCTGGCTAGACTCCATAAGAAAGATCAATCAAAAGATAACCTTGATCCAGAAAAATTGTTACGAGTATTGCACTTTTCAAACTGGAAAGATGTTTATAAAAAAGCCTAAATACTGAGCGGGCATAAGTTATGCTGGTGTGATCATCGCGCTCGCTTTCCTGAGGCGAAGGGGACGGAGCTTTGTTTCTTGATTATTCACAGTGCAAATCTCTTCCCCCGGGCGGGTTATTACACAGTATTATGAATGGGCGGGGTCAGGATGTTATATTTTTAAAGTGCAGAGAGTGTAATCCAAAGAAAGCTCAAGCGTGTAAGGTTGTACGGAAGGGTGCCAGGCATGGGTCGGATTGGGCCGAGGAGGAACCGGCGCGAAGTCGCCGGGCCGGCCGCAGGCCCAATCCGACCCATGCCTGGCAGGACCCTGACTTCAGAAAGCTCAAGTGCGTTGTGTTTCATGGAGGGGATAGCGGGGGCATGTGGGAAAAGGTGCCCTGGCACCCTTTTTATAAAGGAGCAGTTTCCATTTTTGGCTGGGGTTTTATCCGTGGTAGTCCGCCATTGAGAACGGCTTGCCGTGGCCGGGGTAGACCGTGGCTATATTCAGGCTCTTCAATTTCTCCAGGCTGTCGTTAAGCTGCGCCTGGTTCTCTATTATCTGGGCGGAGCCGGGCTTTTTGCGGTTTACGAACATATCACCCGCGATGAGACAGTTATCCGGGGTAAGTATAGCTATGGAGCCCGGAGTATGTCCGGGAATATGGATAACTTTAGCCGCGGAACCGTATTCCTCCAGATTTTGCCCGTTGCCCAGAAGTATATCCGGCTTGAATTTCGGGACTTCCATCCTGTTCTTCTGCAGCTTCCGCTTCAGCATCATCAGCGCGAAGAGCAGCCTGTAAATAAGCGGTTTGACCTTGCGTTTCAGAAGGACGCCGTTCTCCACCTGCGGGACATCGCCCGGGTGCATGGCTATCCTGACCTTATATTTCTCCCGCAGCCTTGCCGCGTTGCCGGTATGGTCCCGGTCGCCGTGGGCTATGACCGTAAGTTTTAGTTTATCCGGCAGACAGCCGGCGGCCAGCAGTTCCTTCTCCAGCTTTTCCCACTGGTCCGGCAGGCCGGTATCGATAAGGATATAACCACCCCGGCCTTCCAGCAGGAACGCGTTGACGAAATCCAAAGGAATAATCTTGATATTTCCGTTCATGGTCTATATCTCGTTCTCTATGGCCATCGAGCGTCTTGTCGGAAACCGCGTCCGCCATGGGCAGCGAGCCGCTGTTGTAGCCGGACATATCGTCGCAGAAGAAAAATAATTTCTTATGAAAGGATGATATCAAATACGACTTGAAAATAAAAACCGTTAATTACAATATTCTGGTTTTTTTTGTATAAATATAAGACTGGCGGCGGCCACGGTATGGACGACTACGTTTTTGCGTTCCGCCGCCCCGGCAGCACCGCGAACTCGCAGCCGCCGGCGTTATGGTTCGGGAAATACAAGAGCTTTTATGGGTGCTGGTATTCGAATCGTTTGAAAGACTCTTTACGGAGGCCGGTTATGGGGATGGAATTTAACGTTAATATTAAGCGGAAAATAAAGGTGAACGGGAAAGAGTACGATTCGCTGGAGGAAGTGCCGGAACAATTCCGACAGACGGTACAGCACGCGCTGGATTCGGCCGGAGCGCCCGGCGTGCACCGCAAGATAACGGTCAACGGGGTCGGGTATGACAGTGTCGAGGCTATGCCGCCCGACGCGCGCAGGCTCTATGAGAACGCCCTCAAGAAAGCGGATGAGACGGGGCCGCGCTCAAGCGCCGACGCGCCCAGTCCGATCCCAAACGCTCCGGTTCAGGAACGGGCGCTCTCCAAGCGGACCATAATAGTGCTGGTTCTGCTGGCCGGCCTGGCCATATTATTGAAGTTCTTCGCCAAATAAAAAGATAGTCGCCTTTTCCTGTCTTTTCTGCCCACCCGAATACTTCAACAGAAGGATCCGGGTCAGAATGAACGAAATTATGCAACAGACTTACTGTATAGTCATCAGGTTATTAACGCTCTTCACACCATTGATGTCAGTGACAAGCTTAGTTACCAGATCCAGTTCGGCCGTATTCTTAGCCTTGCCGCCCACCGTAACCACACCCATCTTAGTTGTGACCGAGGTGCTAAGCGCGCTTGTAGAGCGGTGAAGAAGCAGCGCCATCTTGACCTGGGCGGTGATAGACGCGTCATCTATCTTCTCACCGGCTGTCCGTGACCTCTTTGCAGGGGGTTCGATCACCACCATCTCATTTTTCACTTCTTTAACCCCGTCTATATCCTGCGCGTATTCGGCCGTCAGGTCTTTTTGAGCCTGACTGTCGGCGGTGCCGCGAAGTGTGACCACTCCGTCGTTAACCTCTACACGGGCCTTAGCGACGCTCACGCTCCTCTGGAACAGCAGCCCGATCTTTAATTTGTCGCTCAGCCAGGCATCAGAAGTTGCTGTAGGCGTCGCTATCCTGACTTCCAGTTTATTGTCCACCTTTTTAACGCCGGGCAGCCCCGATACCGTATCCTGGGCCAATGCTTTATGGGAGCTTTCGGCTACGTTCCCCGTCAGGGAGACATCCCCGTTCCTGGATTTGATATTGATGTCGTCGCCCTGCAGATAGGTCTTGAACACATACGACTGCCTGGCGGACGCTTCGATGCGTTTATCCATTTTTGACGCATGCGCGGGCGCGCTCAGCATCAGCAGAGCCGCCGAGGCCGTCAGTATAGCCGCAGAATATATCGCTTTCATAATAAGTTCTCCCTATTACTTTATATTATCCGCACGTTTCCCAATAGCCGGGTAATACGGTAATAAGTTAAGTATATCCCAATATCAGATACGGCAGCTATTCGGAGTTATGCCCGTCCTTCTAGGTAGTATTACGGAAGCCGGCTATGGCGGAGATCGGGTGATGATCCTTAATAACTTAGAGCTTATCCGCAAATAGCATCTTGGCTGCAATTTCAGCTTTTGGCCTGCGGCTTCGTTGCTGGTAGCTTACTGGCTCTGGTCGAGCCTGCTCGCTCCTCACGGCTCGCCTCGGCTCAAAATCTGAAATTTCGCTTTAAGAGCCTATTCGCGGATAAGCTCTTAATAAGTCTCGCGGTATATTTCATAAAAGATAAAGATATCGTCGATTATTGAGCCCTGAGAGCTACGGTTGAAGTTTTTAGGTTAAACCGGCGGCTTAATTGTCTGCCGATCAGATAAGCCGCCGCTCCTGGGCCGAAAAATTCCGCCCCGCCATACCTTCCGCCTCATGTGAACGCGCCTCATCGCCGGTAAAATATACCATCAGGCCGCGGCGGTGATGCGGCGGAGAGATCGCACGCGGCCGGACCTATTCCCGTTTTCCATAGACCGCCGCGGATATGAACATTATGGAGGAAGATAAATGAAAAGAACAGCTCTGGTAACGGTGCTCCTTTTTGCGGCGGCCGCGGCGGCCCGCGCCGCCGGACCGGGGGGTATAAGGGCCTTGAGCGGCGTACCGGAGGATCTCTGGCGGGCCGCGGAACCGGCGGCCCCCGGACGGCCTCAGGCGTCCGGGCCAGGCGAACAAAAGGACTGGACTATAATGGTCTACCTTAACGGAAAGAACGACCTGGAGGGCGCGGCGCTTAGGGACCTCAACGAGATGGAGCGGGCCGGCTCGACTAAGAACGTCAATATCGTAGTCGAGATAGGACGCATTAAAGGTTTCGACGCTTCTAACGGGGACTGGAACGGCGTACGCCGCTATTACGCGCTCAAAGACCGGAACATGAAGCTTGTCGCTTCCAGACTGGAGCAGGACCTGGGCGGGGCGGACATGGGCGACTACAGGACGCTGATAGACTTCGGCAGATGGGCTAAAAACCTATATCCTGCTAAAAGATATATGCTGATAGTCTGGAACCACGGCTCCGGCTGGGAGAAACGGGCGCCGTCGAACCCGGACATCGCGCCCGACAAAGGCATCTCCTACGACTCCGCCACAAAAAACCACATAAACACTCCCCAGCTCGGCCTGGCGCTAAGCGCAATAGGAAAGGTGGCTATATACGCCTCCGACGCATGCCTGATGCAGATGCCGGAGGTGGACTACGAACTGAAGAACTATGCCGATTATATAATAGGCTCCGAAGAAACGGAACCCTCCGGGGGGTACGACTATACGGCTTTTCTCGGGGCGCTTGGGGAAAGACCCGCCATGCTTCCGGCGGAACTGGCGAAACTGGTGGTTGATTCATATTCCGCCCAGTACAGGCGCAGCCGCACCGGCTCGACGCTGAGCATCGTGAGGAGCGGAGCTCTGGACGGGCTCGCGGAAAGGACCGCAGCGTGGACCTCGGCGGTGATGGCGGCCGGGATGCGGCGGGAAGTCAGAGACGCGATAAACTCGGCCATGTCCTACGATCATTGGGGCAACAAGGACCTTTACAGCTTAGTGGAGCTCGTTTCGGCCAAGGCCCCGGACGCCGCTGTCCGCGGGAGGTCGGCGGAACTGCTGCGCTATATCTCCGCCGAGCTGGTATTATACAACCGCACCAGCGACCAGGCCGCTGTCGACGATAACGGGGACGAGGGCGGAGGGGTCAGTCCCAAGAAGTATTCCGGCTCGCATGGAATAGCCGTCTATCTCCCCGGATTAAAGATCAATGACGGTTATCAGGAACTGGCCTGGGCGTCAGCCTCCGGCTGGCCGGAGTTTATGGCCTGGTATTTAAATAAGCAGCCACCAGTCATAAGGCAAGCCGCCGGACCCCGGCTTTAGCCGGGGAGACGTTAAAGGCTTCACCGGAACGATGAAAAACGTCTCTACGAGACCTCGGCATTACATGAGCTTTTGGTAGCGTATATAACCGGAATATTGTTGTATAATAAAACTGATATTTACGCTTATCGGGGGAAAACATGGAAAATGGAAAGCCCATAAAAATACTTGCGGTGGATGACGATGCCGCCATTCTCGAGTTTTACTCTACGTACCTGACAAAAGCCGGCTACCAGTTGCAAACGGCTGCGGAAGCCACGGCGGCGATAATGCTGTTCAAGGAATCACCGGCGGACCTGCTCGTACTGGACGTCGCCATGCCGTCCGGCGGCGGAAGACAGGTGCTCGACGTAGTAGAAGGGCTTGTCGAGAAAGGGGTCCCGATCGTTTTCGTCACGGGCCTGCCGGAGAAGATAGTCCCCTGGGTTTCGGGGATGGACAATATCCGCGTACTCAAAAAACCGTTCGATCCGAAAGAACTTCTCGCCGTCATAGCCGGTCTGCTGTCTAAACGGCCCTAACGAAGGCCGGATCCCGCCCCGCACTTTTCCAGGACCGGCCAAAGTGCGGGGAGTCTTTTTCCGCCCGCTTCAGGCTAAACCACGATCCATCGGCAAAATAGCCCAAAATACCCACTCCCGCATAGGTCATTAAACAATGCCTGAGTGGGCCCATTGCCTCTATTGGAAGCTGCGTTTTTTAATTAGAATTATTCTTGACGCTTGAGGCACGGCGTCAAAGATAACGGAGGTTTATGAAAAGATCAGGTTTACTCGCGGCAGCGGTTCTGCTCTCGCTTTCGGCCGGCGTTTTCGCGGCTGAAACCGATTTCGACCAGAGCGTCAGAGACGTTCTGGACACCGTAGAAACTTTGAAAGCCCCGCCGCAGGGCGGCTTCCAGCCCGGCCATGACAACCACGGCGGTTTCCAGCCCGGCCCGGGCCATGATAATCACGGCGGCCCAGGCTTCAACGACCACGGCGGCCCTAATATTCCCCAGCCGCCCATGCCGCAGCAGCCGCAACCCTGGCATCCGCAGCCCGGCCCCGGCCATGATAACCATGACGGCAACCATCCCGGTCCCGGCCATGACAATGATCACAACGGCCCCCAGCCCTGGCATCCGCAGCCCGGTCCGGATCCCTGGCACCCTAATCCCGGCCCCGGTCCCGACTGGCACCCGCCCTATAACGGTCCGACGTACGAGTGCACGGACTGGACCTTCAAGGCCGACACCCCGAACCCCTTCACCGACAAGATCTACTTCTATGACGGCCAGGGCCAGATACACGACCAGAAGGTCACCATCAACATCGGGGCTCGCGACCTGAAGCCCTGGGAGAGCGAGATCATAACGGTCTGCGACGGCAGCGTGTCCCAGGACAAGTCGCTGTTCAACTACACCGTGAACCAGAAGGACACCAGCGGTTTCGGCTCCTTCTTCACCGGCACGAAGTCTTATGAATATACGCTGACCCCGACCGGACGCAAGGCTTCGTCCCCGGACAGCCAGGGCCTGACCATGGTTTCCGGCGGCCCGGACCAGAACAACGCGGTGAATATCACCCTGGGCGACAAGTGGGCTTCTTTCTATCAGGGCCAGCAGGTCACCTTCAACGTGAAGATCATGCGCCTGCCGAAGGACGTGCAGAACCTGTCCCCGCAGGAACTGATGGACGCGCTAAAAGAAAAGACGCTCTCCGTCACCTATCCGGTTAGCGCACAGTATCAGATACGGCTCTTCGATCAGGCGCTGCCCGGCACCTATATGGTGACCGTAGATTACGTGCGCGACGGCGCCAATATGGACCAGATCTTCAACTTCACGATCTAAGTTCAGATCAGCAAAAAAGCGGCGGCCTTTAGTTCAGGCCGCCGTTTTTTTCGCCTTACATAACCTTTTAGCCTGAAAACTTCTACTGAAGGATTCAAGCTAACAGTCTGCTGAAAAACCCCACTCGGAGGTATTTTGAGACGATTTTGAGCCGAGCCGAAGTGACGCGAGACGAGCATCCTCGACGAGAGGATGTGAGTTGAGCGGCGAAAAGGCGCAGGCCAAAAACGGCCAAAAGACCCCGAAAGGGGGTTTTTCAGCAGACTGCTAATCCTTCCCTCTTTTCTTCTTCGCGTCTTCGTGACTCCGTGTGATAAGCCGTAAAACATCCGGATTTGACCACAAAGGTCACAAAGTTTTGCACGGAAAGTTCACAGCGAACGGCTTCATCATTTCATATGCGCCGCACGCTGTTTTATGACTACATCGAGATTATGACGGATATAAGCGGCGGCGGGGTTCAGGCGCAACGCCGTCTGATATTGCGCTATAGCTTCGTCAGTCTTCCCCTGCATGGCAAGGGCGGTGCCGAAATTGTAATGAGCGTTCACGCTGTCCGGATCAAGGCGCAGCGCAATACGGTAATGCGCGATCGCCTCGGCCAGCTTGCCCCGCGCGACCAGGGCTACCCCTAAATTATTATGCGCATCCGCATGGTCCGGATTCAGGCGCAGCGCCGTCCGGTAATGCCCGATCGCCTCATCAAGCCTGCCCTGTGCGGCCAGGGCCACGCCTAGATTATAATGCGCATCGACCTGGTCGGGGTTAAGACGCAGCTCCGCCAGGTACTGCCCGATCGCCTCGTCGCCCCTGCCCTGCGCGGCCAGAGCTACGCCTAAATTATAATGCGAACCCGCATATGCCGGGTTAAAGCGCAGCGCGGCCTGCCAATGACCGATAGCTTCGTCCGCCTTTCCCTGGGCGGCCAGGGCGATGCCTAAATTATAATGCGCATCCGCCTGAGCGGGTTTAAGGCGCAGCGACGTCTTGTATTGCGCGACAGCCTCGTCAAGCTTTCCCAGCGCGGCCAGGGCCACGCCGAAATTATTGTGCGCTCCCGCGTAGCCCGGGTCCAGGCGCAGCGCCGTACGATAATACGCTATAGCTTCGCCGAACCTGCCCTGCGCGGCCAAAGCGGCGCCTAAATTACTATAGGACTCCACCTGGGACGGGTTCAGACGCAGCGCCTCACGGTAATGCGCGATGGCCTCGTCGACCCTGCCCTGCGCGGCGAGGGCCGCGCCGAAATTATTATGGGCCTCAGCGTAGTCCGGGTTCAGGAGCAGCGCCTCCCGCCAATGCGCGACCGCCTCCGCCGGCCTGCCGCGCGAGGCCAGCTCCACGCCGAAATTATACTGGGCGATCTCCAGGCCGGGATTAACCGCGATGGTATGCCGCCACAAAGACTCGGAATCGTGCCAGATCGTGATCTGAGCCCGGCTCAGCAGGCTGAAAACGACTATCGTTAAACACGCGAGCGCCAAGCAGAGGTTCCTGAGTATGGCGCCTGAGATCTGCCGGCTCTTCCAAAACGCCGCGCCCGCCAGCGCGGCGAATCCCAGGCACGGGAGATAGGAGTAACGGTCGGCGGCGGCCTGGATGCCTATTTTAAGAATACCGGAAACTGGAGCGAGCACGGCCAAGTAGTAGATCAATACTACTGGAAGCGCCGGCCAGCGCCTGCGATATTTTACCGCCGCCGCCGCGATCGCGAGCAGCAGAATTCCGCCAAGCAGCGGCTGGGGACTTAACAAGCCGCCTTTTAATTCATATAAAGGCGCCAGGTTCAGCGGCGCCAGCGTTTTCAAGATGTAGAACCCCGCCGCGAACAGGATCTGGGCGATGCGCTGCCCGAATCCGAACGCGTGCAGGGACAATATTTTACCGGCATTTATCTGAGCCCTATAACCGGCCAGACCAAAAATAAATGAAATGACAAAATAGGGGATTTTTTCCAGCCAGACCCGGCGGAATTCAGGCGAAAACCACCGCTTCGGGCCCGAAGGCAGCCGCCTGAGGGGATAGATATCCAGAAGCACGAGCGCGACCGGCAGACTTATCGCGATGCCCTTTGAGAACAAGGCGAGCAGGAACGCCGAGAGCGGAAGCAGGCGCCGCCGCCATGACGGAGCTGCCGGGCCGTCGCCGGAAAGCACCGACAGATACAACAGCATCGCCGACATATAGAACAAACCGGACAGCACATCGATCCTGTCCGACAGCCAGACCGCCGGTTCCACCCTTAAAGGATGTATGGAGAAAAACAGCGCCGCGAAACCGGCCGACAGGTAAATGTCTCTTTTCTTATGGCCGGGTCCGACGGCCAAAACGAACAATTTGACGCAGAGCATACAGAATACTAACGCGCTCATGCTGTGCAGCAGCAGACTTGTAAAATGATAGCCGGCAGGGTCCATGCCCCAGATGAGATAGTCCAGACCGAAGGTCATGCAGGTAAGCGGCGCGTAAGTGCCCATGCCTGTCGTAGTGAACATCCATTTTAACTGCTCCCAGCCAAGACCGCGGTAAAGGAAATTGTCCAGGAAATTTTTGTCGTCGTCCCAGTTCACAAAACCATTGTTAAGCGCCGGCAGAAAAACGATAAATGTAACAGCGGCGGCCAATAACGGAATTTCCCAGCGGAGCCGGCCGTCGTCCGCGGGAACGGGAGAATTCGATCCCTTTTGAGGCATGAACAAATTTTACTTCTTATCCGCCTTCCGCCTCCATACTTAACAGGAGAAAAACGCATCCCCGCTGATCCGGCAAAACTCACCCGTTTCTTTTTAACCGTTATTATCATCGTAAAACGGCCCGGATGCGCCGGGGAAAATTGCTATTATGTATTTCATAAGGGTTAAGGAAACCGTTATGTCTACTAATAATCGCCTGGCCGCGGCTGTCTTCCTGTTTTTTTTTGCCGGCTGCGGAAAAAATCTCAAGTCAGCTAAAATGGCGGAGCTTTTCGCGCGCGATCCGTATGAGCAGCTTGCGGAAAAGATCTCCTACGGGCATAAATATCTTTCGAATAATAAAGTAGCGGTCCTGCCGTTCTCCTATACAGATAAGAGTCTTTCTAGCGACGGCGTTGTAATATCGGAAAGGCTGCTGACACTGATCATCAACAGAAGGGAATTGGAGGTCATAGAGCGCGGTCTGCTCGGGCAAGTGCTCTCAGAACTGAAACTGGAGCATTCAGGCGCGATAGATGAAAATTCCCTGAAAGGCCTTGGTAAAATATTGGGCGTGGAAGCGGTCGTGACCGGCACGCTTACCAGGCGCAGGAACGGATCGATCGAAGTGAACGCGCGCCTGATAAAAACGGAAAGCGCGGCCGTGATCACTGCCGCGTCGGCGACGGTAGTTCCGGATTGGGAGACCACAGCCGTCCCCGCCGCGAGAGCTCCGGCGTCTCCTGTTCAGCCGGGGGCGGCGGTCACCGGACGAGTTTACCGAAGGCCCGCCAGTAAAGCGGATTGTCCTTCCGGCTTGGTCGCATATTGGGGGTTTAATTCCAAAAATATCGCCGATGAGCCTTATAACAGCCAATTGAACGGCGGACCGGTTTGGACCGCCGGCAAAGTCGGAAGCGCTTTAGATTTCGACGGCAAAGACGATTTTGTCAGCACCAGTTTTAATCCCGCCGCCACTCTCGGACAGGATTTCACCGTCTCCGCATGGATCTATCCTAGGTCGGAAGGGAATTATAGAGGCGTCGCCGGCGGACACGGCATGACCGGGATCAATGGCTTCACTTTCCTGCAGTACACCGAACGCGGCTGGGTGTGCGACTATGGCGACGGGACCAGTTGGGGGGCTCCATTTAACAGCGTTTCTCTTAATTTGAACTCCTGGAGCCATGTCGCTTGCGTCTGGGCGTGGGGAAAAGGCACAAAGATTTATGTCAACGGAGCGCTTCCCTCTTCCGCGAATGAGGTGCCCCGGACCCGGAATATCGTGCACGCGGATTATTTCTGGATCGGAAAAGCGTTCGATCGCTGGGACAGATATTTTAACGGCGCCATAGATGAACTCGCGATCTACAACCGCGCGCTTTCGGCCGAAGAGGTCCAGCAGCAATATCAGGCCGGATTGGACGGCAACGGGCCTTGCATCCGTTAGAGGATTCCCTAAAGCGCCTTTTCTCATAACCCGGCATTTTGGCAAGACCGCCGCTCCGGCGACGGGGAGGATAAATGATCAACGACGCGTCGAACCAGATAATTTGTTTCGGCCTGGGCACGGTGATCCAGGCGGTATTACTTGTTCGCGGCAACTGGGAATGGCAGCCATTCTTATCCAGCCTCGGCTTCTCGCTGATAGGGCTCTTACCCGGCAGGAGCGAACATCATTACGACCCTGTTTTCCATCTCCTCTACTGCTTCCTGCTATTCTCCGTCTTTATAGCCATTAACTTCCGGAAGGTGCTGCTGCCCCGCGTCAACGAGAAGATACTATTGGTCTATACCCTTACTCTTTGGTACGCGTTCTTTGCCCTGGCCTATCAGCCCGGCTGGGTATCTTATGCCCTTATCGCTTTGTTCATCGCGCCCACCTGCGTAACGCTCTGGCTTGCTGCGACCGAGAAGCCGCTTTCTTTCAGGTTCAAGCTGTTCTGCTACGGCTGGTACCTGCTGATGGTGGTTTTCATGGTGATGTTCCAGTTCTCTTACGGCTACCTGCTGCCTTTCTTTTTCCATATCGTGCCGCCGGAAGGCTCGCTTTACGAGGCGGCTCTGGCCGGCATGGCCTTCTGCTACATGCTAATCAACGCCACCTACCTTTACCAGATGCTGCCCATCGCGAGGAAGAACGAATCAAAGGAAGAGGCCGAACGCCGCTGGAAAGGCTGGACGGACCTGATGACCGGAAGGTATAACGATAAAGCGCAGCTGAGCCACGAGCAGGCTTTGGCCATAGTATTTCTTTTCGGCGGCTTGCTGGCCGCCAATCACTTCTACAAACTGATCCCGGCCGTCATGGCGGTGAACCTCGGCATACTAGTGCCGCTGATCCTGATCCCCGGCGACGTGCAGGCCCCCGAAGAGCCCCGGCCGGAGCCTTAAAGCCGCACCCGCCGACCGATCCACTTTGGGTAAAGAACCGCGGGATGCCCAGTCGGGACGGGCGGGGGCATGGGTCGCGTCGGGCACGCTATCGTCCACACCGTGGACGCGCTCCCGCTCGGGTTCGGCGCTTACGCAAGCCTCACCACGCATAAACCATATAGCGGTTTTGCGCGGCCCCACCCCAGCGTTTTCGCTACGCAGGACAACGCCTCCGATCTTGCTGCCCGGACGCGAAGCATGATCATGCTTCGCTCTAAAGCCGGGCCTTACCTGCGCGAAGGCCCGCCGAACCCTGTC